>WNFO01000010.1_pt1 | contig 131332 bp, 101 predicted proteins | sample 5400251 | NCBI WGS metagenome assembly WNFO01 (sample SAMN13153354, study PRJNA577476) | soil metagenome | isolation source: 100 cm saprolite under Madrone tree | place: USA:California | collected 2016-06-14 | reverse complement strand
GCACAACTGTCATGAACAGTCAAGGGCTAATATGTTACTTACATGGGAACATTTCCACAGAGTAAATTCTGCCTCCGGGCAAATAAAATCAGACACTTATCTCAGAATTTGGGCTGATTTTTTCTGGAACTTCCGACTAAACGAGCACGATCCGGCGGGGATGCCCCGTTTGATCGCGCAGAACGTGAGGCCGGCTTCCCTCTCCGCCTATCTCGCACCCGTGTTGGGTAGCGGCAACGATGTCTGGCTGAACACGTATCGCCATCCCTTCGGCGTGCGCGCGTAGGTATCACTGAACCAGAGCGTATAACCAGAGCGTACAGTCGAGCGGTTCTCCACGGTCGGTGCCCTTTTCCCATAACTTGGCTGTGACGACCGCCGTATCGCCCCAAACGCGGACCGTCTGGTCGGTGTCCTCCTGGTGTTCGTAGTGCACCCGCCCGCGGCGCGCTTGCTCGAGCAGTTGCGACCTGGTGTAGGTCTTACCGAAACCTGTCACCAGCACGAAATCGTCCGCCAAAATGCGGGTCATCGTGTCTGCATCATTCTTCTTGACGGCTTCCTGATACTGCGTGTCGAGTGCCGCGACGATCCTCTGATCGCCAGCAACAGGCGCACTCGCAGCCTGCACCCCGATCACATCGACTGCACCCAGCGCCCGACTGCCCGTCACGAGTCGCGGAAGTGACCGAATGAACCGCCGGACTGTCGGCCGGGCCCCGTCTTCGCAAGCAGCGAGGCGGGCGCGCACTGTCACATTCCTGGTTATGCGCAACCATTTCTTCATCTCTGTCTCCCAGTTGATGTGCTTTCTCTGTTCAATCTCGCCCTCGGCCTAAGCGCCGAATCCGGGAAGGTGCGCCCCCGATGCCTTTGCCGGCCTGTCACATCTGACTCAACCACCAGTCCCATCGGTACGGGCTCAGCCGGGCAAACCAGCGGCCTACAGGATAGAGCATGACGATCACAGCAAACCAGACCAGATGAACCCGCCGGCAACTCGTAACCATCATCACGTGGAAACATCTGCCCCGGGCCACCCAGCGACGGGGCGGCAAGCCACAGGAAACTCGCCCGCCCGTAGCGAGGAAATTCCAGGACGATGGCCAGCGGATTGGGTTCGGGAAAGGCGCCCAACCCTGCCCCGCCCCGGGGGATCTCCATCGGCGCGACCATCATGGGCTGCCGCATTTTCCGGCGCTTGCCCGCGAATGCGGCGCTATACTTCGGCCGGAGGCGTGCCATGCTTCGTCGCAGCGTCAGCCTGCTTCTGGCTCTGTTCGTCGCCGTTCCGCTTCTTTCTCAAACACCAAATCTGAAGGTCAAGATCCGCGCGGCTCTCTATGATCGTGATTTGAATCTCAAGCCCGTGCCCCACCTCGCGATCAGTCTCCACAGTCTCGACGCGCCGGCGGCTGAGCCGATTTCGATTCAGACCAGCCTCGACGGCGTTGCCGACACCGAAGTGTCTCCCGGCCGCTACCAGCTGAGCACAAACAAGCCGGTCGAGATGCAGGGCAAAACCTATCTTTGGACCCTCGATCTGACCCTCGCCAAGCCCGGGACCACGGTCGAGTTGAGCAACGACAACGCCACGGCCACCGACCTCTCGGGCGGACGCGGCGCCCAGGTCGACCAACTCGCCGACCAGTTCAAACGCCTGAAGCCGACGATCGTGACCGTCTGGACCCAGGATGGCCACGGCACCGGTTTCCTTGTCGATCCGGCCGGACTGATTATCACCAACCAGCACGTCGTGGCCGGTCACAGTTATCTGGCCGCGCAATTCGACGGCACGCGAAAAGTTACCGCGGAACTTCTCGCCGAAGACGAGCAGAAAGATGTCGCGGTGTTGCGCGTCAACCTGAGTCCGATACCCGAAGCGGTGGTCGCACCGATCGCCAAGGGCGAAGGCACTCTGCTCGAGGGCGAGCGCGTCTTCACGATCGGCAATCCGCTCGATCAGGAGAAAGTGCTGACCAGCGGGATCGTCAGCAAGGTTTCTGCCGACACCATCATTTCCGATGTCAACATCAATCCCGGAAACTCGGGCGGCCCGCTGTTCAACTCGAGCGGGATGGTCGTCGGCATCACCACCTATGGCACGGGCCGCGCATCGGGTCCCGGCTTGTCAGGTATCGTTCCGATCAGTGTGGCCACTGAAACCCTGGCGGAAGCGAAGACCAAAGCTGCGACTGCAGCCCCGCCATCGGCGCGACTGCTTCCTGTAATTCCGGCGATCAAGTACCCGGCCGATGGGCTTCGGGCGCTCGGCACCGCAAGATGGGAGAAGAAGGTCTACTACTTCAGCCTGGGTGAATTCGACGTCGAGGTGGTCACGCCGGTGACGTCGTTCGAAGTCGCGCAGGAGCGCCTCAACCGCGCCGAAAAGGAACGCGAGAAGCGCGCCCGGAAGTCCGGCGCCCCGGCCGAGCAAGCGCACCCAGCCAGCGACCTGGAAGCCAGGTACGATCCCGTGATTCGCATTGCAGCCCGGCCGCGACTGCGCACGGCCTGGATGAAGTCGCTCGGCGAAGGAATGGCCACCGGAGGCCTGGCTCCGACCACCATGCATTTTAAAGCCGACTTTCTGAAAATGCGCTTGCTGTGCGGCCCGAACGAAGTCGAGCCGATCCTGCCCGGCCGCACGCCGCTCACGGTAGAAGGTCAGAACGCCTACATTCGCGTGAACGACGCCACCTACGAAGGCTGGTACACCTATCCGCCCGACGCAATTTCCCCGCAATGTGCCCAGGTCGCTCTGGAGGTCTACTCGGTCAAGGAGCCGGACAAACCTGTAACCAAGACCTTCGAGGCCGAGTCCGTGAAACACATCTGGGGAGACTTCGAGCCGTACCGGAAGGTGCAACCCGGAACCAAGTAAACCAGGGGTCTGGAGGTCGCTCGCCCGATCGATCTGAGACCAAGACCGACGCTCGTCTTTTCAATCCGCCGGCATGGTCGCGGCCTGCACCAAAGCCCTCGCGGCTTTCGCGTTCGCCAGCGGCGGGCGAGTCTCGAGCCACTTCCTGATCAGCGGCATTGCCTGCCGGGTCGCCACTTCTCCCGCTTTGATGAGCGCGGGCGTGTGTTGGAACGCGTCGTACTCGAAGCCGTTCACGTCCGGCTCGAGAATCAGGTCGGAGGCTTCTCTCCAGTGGCTAGAGCACATGTCCTGGGCGATCGCGAAGCATTGTCCGATCACGTCGAAAAGGTGGCGAGGCGCTTCCCCGTTCGTCCACCGGCCCTTCAAGTGAACCGCCAACACCTTCTTCGCTCCCATTTCGAGCAGTGGTCGGGCCGGGACCGCGTGGGCCAGCATGCCATCCACCAGCCAGCGTCCGCGAATGTTTACGGGCAAAAACATGCCGGGATAGGCGCAGCTGGCGCGCACCGGGTCGACCAGAGCACCGGAGTGGAACACGACCCCCTCTCCGGTGCTCAGGTCGGTGGCCGCAACCGCGAGCGGAATGCGCAGTTCCTCGAAGGACTTCACTTTCAGGATGCTGTTCAGGAAGCCGATCATGCGCTGGTTGGTGGCGAAGCCGTGGCGCGAAAGCGTCCAGCGGGCAAAGGTTTTGAAGCGCACGCGGTGCGCAACGTCTTCCAACTCTGCGGTGGAAAGACCGCTGCAATAGGCGGCGCCGATCAGCGCACCCACGCTGGTGCCGGCGATAAAATCGATGGGAATTTTCTCTTCTTCGAGAACTTTCAGGACGCCGACGTGGGCGATGCCGCGGGCGAATCCGCCACCCAGGGCGACTCCAATTCCAGGCGTTGCGGGCGTGGCTTCGGACACCACCGAGAGCCGGGAAAGCTCCCTGCCAAAGGCCTGGACCGACCGAATGATTCCCTTAAACGACTTCACCGGAGCCCCACATCCCGGTTACCCGGAAACCTTACCGCCCTAGCTGCCCCTTAAGATGCCACTGATCGCGCAAGTGATGCAGACCACTTTGGTGCTATCTTTCGTTACCTCTGGTTGGGGGCCGACGTTACCTCTGGTTGGGGGCGCGGGCACCGTCGCCCGCACCGGCCGCAAGGACGAACCGATCCGGTTAGGGGGAAAGGTTATCCCCCCGCTCCGGTGAAACGACCGGTCGGTAAGCGATCTGAGTACTGGGACGACGCGTCTCCACCGCTCTGCCGTGACGAACTGCTTTAATCCTGTTAACTTGGGGCGCATGGTGCGCGAGTTTTCAGCGGGCGGCGTGGTGATCCGGCGTATGTCGGGCAGCTGGTGGATCGCCGCCATTGAACCGGAAAAAGAGGGCTCGGAGCTTTCACCCGGGGCCACCCCCTCCGGCGGCCGCAGAAAAGCCTCCCGGAACGCCGTTCTGGCCCTGCCCAAGGGCCTGGTCGATCCCGGCGAGAAACCCGCAGCCGCCGCTCTCCGCGAGGTCCAGGAAGAGACCGGCGTGACCGCCGCCTTCATCGCGAAGCTCGCCGATATCCGCTACGTTTATGTGCGCTCTTGGGGCGACAAGCAACGCGTCTTCAAGGTCGTGAGTTTCTACTTGCTGCGCTACCAGGCCGGACGCATTGACGATGTGGCTCGGGACATGCGCGTGGAAGTGCGGCGCGCGCTCTGGCTTCCGCTCGAAGAAGCCCCCGCGAAGCTCGCCTACGGCGGCGAACGGCAGGTCGTGCGCAAGGCCCAGGAGTATCTGAAATCTCATCCGGAGGTCTGAAAGACAGATGCCGCTCACTCCACACACGGAAAAGCATTTCACCGCCGGCCTGTTCGTTCGCGATGTGGTGATTGGCATGGCCGACGGCCTCACTGTGCCGTTCGCGCTGGCCGCGGGCCTTTCGGGCGCAGTGAGTTCGACGCGGCTGATCGTGATTGGCGGGCTGGCGGAAATTGCGGCCGGCTCCATCGCGATGGGCCTGGGCGGATACCTCGCCGCCAAGGGCGACGCCGAGCATTACAACCAGGAAAAGCTGCGCGAAGAGCGCGAGATCGTCGAGATCCCCGAGGCCGAAAAGGAAGAAGTCAAGGAGCTGTTCGAACACTACGGGCTGACCACACAGGAAGCCACTCCCGTGGTCGATGCGCTGAGCAAGCGTCCCAAGGAGTGGGTGGATTTCATGATGCGCTTCGAACTGGGACTGGAAGCGCCCGACCCGAAGCGAGCCGTGACCAGCGCGTCGACCATTGCGCTGTCCTACGTGGCGGGCGGATTCATTCCGCTCTCACCCTACATGGTCCTGGGGAACGCCTGGCACGGTCTGCTGTGGTCGGCGGCGGTGACGCTCGCGGCGCTGGGCGCATTTGGCTACATGAAAGCGCGTTTCACGGGCACGGCGCCGCTCCGGGGCGCGTCACAAACCGTGGTGATCGGCGGACTTGCGGCGGGGACCGCCTTTGTGATCGCGAAATTGATCTCGTGACCACTACAAAAACGATTTTCCTTGACATCACGAAGGCGCGCGCCTAGTCTGAGATTAGCTGAATAGGGCGCGTATCGATGCCATCCTCACCCCACATCTAATTCGGTACGCGCCGGTCGTGTTTTTGGGCATGGCTCAACCCCCGCCGGAACGCCGGTCCCATCGGGCACGCCCCAACCCTGCGAGACTTCGGTTTGCATCGGGGCTTGGCCGCAATCGCGCTGGCCGCGCCGTCGAAGAGCGGCCCCCTCGGCTGAAGCGCCGCGCCAAGCGCAGGATCAACGCGGGCTTCCGGCCCTGAGGTCGCCTGTTCTCCGAGAATGAAGTTTCCCCGCTGCTGCCGGGAAAGAAACGGCTATCCGCTTTTTCGCGTCAGACGATGAAACCGCTTCCGTCGTCCCCTGCCCCGCGAATCTCAATTGCCATTCCTCCCTCTCCCCGCGCCGTGCTAAGTAAGACAGTGCCTCCCGTCGCCTCCAGGGGATTTGTCGTGCGCCTCATCCGGCTGGCATTCCCATCTCTGCTGTTCTTCACTCTGCCGACGATGCCATTGGCCGGTAAGTCCCGCGGCTCCATTCGATCCGCGGTCGATCAGGATTACATCTCCGCCCTGGCCACTGCCGACCGCTTCCTGCAGGCCTGGCAAACCCGGGACGAAGAAGCCGGCATCCTGCTGCTGACCGACCGCGTCAAGCAGCGCACCCGCCAGAACGCTGTGCAGGAGTTCTTCTCCTCGGGCGCCATCACGCGGGAGAGCTTCGAAATCGGCCGCGGACGAAAGCTGGGAGCGAACCGCTACGAGTTCCCGGTCACCCTGTTCCACAAACCCTCCGGGCACGCCCACAAGTGGATGCACCCGCGGACCTCCGCGCTGGTCGTGGTCAGAGCCGGGAGCGACTGGGCGATCGACAAGCTGCCCTGAGGCGCCCGGCTCCCTTATCACAGTCGCCGACTCGCCGAATCCTTTAGAATGGTTGCCTTCGTGACCCCTCATATTTTTTGTGGTTTAACAGTGGGCAGTTTTCAAGCCGCGCCCCGCGGCCATTCACCGGAGTCATTCCTGCATGAAACGCATCCATAAGGTCGCAATCCTGGGCGCTGGAACCATGGGCGCCCGCATCGCCGCCCACTTCGCCAACGCAGGCGTACCCAGCTACCTGCTCGACATCGTGCCGCCCGACGCCGACGGAGCTGCGCGCAACCGCATCGCCGCTGCCGGACTCGACGCCGCAAGGAAATCGAAGCCCGCCGCCTTCTTTGAGACCTCGCTCGCCAAGCTCGTGAGCGTGGGCAACTTCGAGGATGACCTCAACAAGCTCGCCGAGGTGGACTGGATCATCGAAGCGGTGGTCGAAAACCTCGACATCAAGCGCACCTTGCTGCAGAAAGTTGACGCGCTCCGCAAGCCCGGCACCATGATCACGACCAACACCAGCGGCCTGCCGGTCGGCAAGATTGCTGAGGGATTCCCGCCGGATTTCCGCCGGTCGTGGTTCGGAACGCACTTCTTCAATCCGCCACGCTACATGCGCCTCCTGGAGCTGATTCCCACGCCCGACACCGATCGCGCGCTGGTCGATGCAGTCGCGCACTTCAGCGACCTGCGTCTCGGCAAGGGCGTGGTGTTCGCCAAAGACACCCCCAACTTCATCGGCAACCGCATTGGAACGTTTTCCGTGCTGAACGTCATGCGCCTAATGCAGCAGCTGGACCTGTCCATCGAAGACGTCGACGCGCTCACGGGCGCGCCCGTCGGCTGGCCGAAGTCGGCGACCTTCCGCACCATCGACCTGGTCGGGCTCGACATCCTGAGCCACGTGGTCGGGAACATGACCGGCGTGGGGCGGACCCTCCCGTCCGCCAAGCTGGACGAGCGCGGCGACCTCCAGATACCCGATTTCTACCGCCAGATGCTCGACCGCAAATGGCTGGGCGACAAGACCAAGGGTGGCTTCTACAAGAAATCCAAGGGAGCGGACGGCAAAGAAGAACGCCTCGCACTGGACTGGAAGACGCTTGAGTACCACCCGCGCCAGAAGCCCCGGTTCCCTGCCCTCGAGATGGCGAAAAACGTCGAGGCGACGGGCGCGCGCGTGCGCATGCTGCTCGGGCTTGAGGGTGGTGGCCCGCAGAAAGGCGACCAGGCGGGCGCCTTCCTGTGGGCGGCCCTGTCGGATCTTTGGACCTATTCCGCCAACCGCATTCCGGAAATTTCTGACACCGTCGTCGAGATCGATCGCGCCATGAAGCTTGGATTCAACTGGGAGATGGGCCCTTTCGAGTTGTGGGATGCGGCCGGCGTGGAAGCCACCGTCGCGCGCATGAAGAAGGCAGGCAAGCCGGTGGCAGCGAACGTCGAGAAGCTGCTGACTTCGGGCCAGAAATCCTGGTACGCAGACGACGGGAAGACCGCTTCCGGGCGCGCGTACTTCGACCTGGCTACCTGCAACTGGCAACCGGTCACCGTTCCTGAAGGCGTGTGGTCGGTGACGGTGGCGAAGAAATCGAACGGCGTGGTGAAGAAAAACTCGGGCGCGTCATTGATCGATCTGGGCGACGGCGTGGGCTGCCTCGAGTTCCATTCCAAAATGAACACGCTCGGCACCGACATCATCTCCCTGATCACACAGACGTTGAAGCCGGGCGGTCCCGGCGACGCCTTCGACGCGTTCGTGATCACCAACGACGCGCAGAATTTTTCCGTGGGCGCGAACCTGATGCTGCTGCTGATGGCTGTGCAGGAGCAGGAGTGGGATGAAGTCGACATGGTCATCCGCCAGTTCCAGGGCATGACGCAAGCGGTGAAATTCTCGTCCAAGCCGGTCGTGGTGGGCCCGTTCGGCCTAACGCTGGGCGGCGGCACGGAAATCTCGCTGCACGCGCCCGCACGCCAGCCACACGCGGAGCTGTACACGGGCCTGGTCGAAGTCGGCGTTGGCCTGCTGCCGGGAGGCGGCGGATGCAAGGAGATGTTACTGCGCGCCATCGACAGCGCGAGTTCGATCCGTCCCGACGGTCGCGGGGAGTCGGTTGAATTGCTCGAAGCCATGAAGCGTGCCTTCGAGACGATCGCCATGGCGAAGGTCGCCACTTCTGCGCACGAGGCGCGAGCGCTCGGCTTCCTGTCAAATTCCGACGACATCAGCATGAATCGCGAGCGCGTCCTGGCCGATGCGAAGGCCCGTGCGCTCGAGCTGGTACGGGCCGGCTACCACGCCCCGGTGATGCGTACCGATATCCCCGCCCCGGGCGAGAACGTTCTAGCGACGCTCAAGATGGGCGTCTACCTGATGCGGCAGGGCGACTTCATTAGCGACCACGAAGTCAAAATCGGCAACCAGGTCGCCGAAGTGTTGTGCGGCGGCAATCTCACGCCGGGCACGCCCGTGAGCGAGCAGTACATCCTGGACCTGGAGCGCGAGGGCTTCAAATCGCTGTGCGGCGAGAAAAAGACGCAGGAGCGAATCCAGTTCACGCTGAAGACGGGCAAGACCCTGAGGAATTGAGCGGGGAATTGGCGCCGTGGAAAGTGGCTTAGAAACGCTCTCGGCGGGTCCGTGGACGACGGTTTTCGTTTTGAAGAAGCCGACGCCCGGGCTGCGGCACGATTCGAAGAAGCTTGCAGCCGCGGGTAAAACGATCGGGGAAGCCTGGGGAGCCAATATTCTGGATGCTGCCCTGGAAGAAATGCTCTTCAGTGGCGGCTCACTTAATGTGAAATTGTTGGGGGGAGCTGCATCTAAGGAGTATCTCAAGCGAGACCCCGGTATCCCTAACTGGGAACTGACAACCGAGAACTGAGACTTTACCCGAGAACTGATTATGAGAGACGTCATCCTCGCATCCGCTGTTCGTACTCCGGTGGGCCGAGCTTTCAAGGGCACGCTGCGGGCTACCCGCCCTGATGAAATGGCCGCTGTCGCGATCAAACGAGCCCTCGAACGCGTGCCCCAGATCGATCCCAAGGAAATCGAAGACGTGATCCTGGGCTGCGCCATGCCCGAAGGTGAGCAAGGGATGAACGTGGCCCGCATCGCCTCGCTGCGGGCCGGGCTGCCGGTCGAGGTGTCGGCGCTGACGATCAATCGCTTCTGCTCGTCGGGGCTGCAGTCGATCGCCATGGCGGCCGAGCGCATTCAGGCGGGAGGTGCGGAGATCATGGTGGCGGGCGGGACCGAGTCCATGTCGATGATCCCGATGGGCGGCAACAAGATCTCGCCCAACCCGTGGCTGGTGGATCACTACCCCGGCGCGTATCTCTCGATGGGCCTGACCGCCGAGCGAGTGGGACAGCGCTTCGGAATCACGCGTGAGCAAAGCGACGAGTTCTCGCTGCGCAGCCACCAGAAAGCGCTGGCAGCCATCGAGGCCGGCAAGTTCGCTGACGAGACCGTCCCGGTGCAGGTGAGCTTCACGACGCCGAACGGCAAGAAACCGGTACGCCAGGAGATTTTGTTCAAGGTGGATGAAGGGCCGCGGGCGGACACGTCGCTCGAGGCGCTGCTCGGGCTGAAGCCGGCCTTTCATGCGAAAGGCATCGTGACAGCAGGCAATTCGTCCCAGATGTCAGATGGCGCGGCGGCGACGGTGATGATGTCGGCGGAGCGTGCCCAGACGCTCGGCGTCAAGCCCCTGGCGCGCTACGTGTCATTCGCGACAGCAGGATACAAGCCGGAAGAGATGGGGCTCGGACCGGTGTTCGCGATCCCGAAGGCGCTGAAGCTGGCGGGTCTGAAGCTGTCCGACATCGACGTGATCGAACTGAACGAGGCGTTCGCGGCGCAGTCGCTGGCGGTGATGAAAGAAGCCGGGCTGGATCCGGAGAAGGTCAATCCCAACGGCGGCGCGATCGCGTTGGGGCATCCGCTGGGATGCACCGGCGCGAAGCTCGCCGCTTCGATGATTCGAGAACTCAAGCGCCGGAACGCTCGCTACGGCATGGTGACGATGTGCGTGGGCGGAGGTATGGGGGCGGCCGGGATTTTCGAGAATCTAACCTAAGACCTGCTGTCAGCACGAACCCGACAAGGCGGACGTCGGATCCGAAGCCTAGGTCGGCTCCCGGTGTTCCACGACGGAGTACATCTCGATCTTGACTATGGCATCGGACCTGCTGGCGGAAGATCCCGTCGTTGAACTGAATTCCGCAGACACCGTCGTGCTGGTACATCATGCCCAGGTTCTTTGGTACCTTACGTTGGGTGGCAAATCGTTTGGACTCCTTATAGACTTCAACGTGGTACACCTGAACAATGGCCCAGAGCGGTTCGTCAAGGGCGCAAATTTGGACAGACTGAACCGCGAAGCTCCTAAGATTCGGCTTTCGTTCGCGTTCCCGCGCTTCGTTTGCGATTAAGAAGGGGTTTTTCTCAACATGGCGACTACGGCAATTCCTAAATCCAGGATCTCCGGCGGCTCGTTTCTTCTCGAAGACCGCCAGCCGTCCGAGATATTCACCCCGGAAGACTTCACCGAGCAGCATCAGTTGATCGGGCAGACGACCGAGGAATTCGCCGTCAACGAGATTCTCCCCAACGTCGACAAGATCGAGCACAAGGAGTTCCAGGTCACGCGCGACCTGCTGAAAAAGGCCGGCGACCTGGGCCTGAGCGGCGCCGAGATTCCCGAAGCCTACGGCGGCCTCGAGATGGACAAGGTCACGGCCGCCGTGATCGCCGACCACATCGCCAAGTACGCGGGCTTTGCCACCACCTGGGGCGGACACTCCGGCATCGGCACCCTGCCCATCGTCTATTTCGGCACCGAAGAACAGAAGAAGAAGTACCTGCCCAAGCTGGCGGCCGGCGAAATCGTCGGCGCCTACGCACTTTCGGAGTCGACTTCCGGCTCCGACGCCATGAACTGCCGCGCGCGCGCCGAGCTTTCCAAAGACGGCAAGCACTACATCCTGAACGGGGAGAAGATGTGGATCACCAACGCCGGCTTCGCCGACCTCTTCACCGTCTTTGCCAAGGTCGATGGCGAGAAGTTCTCAGCGTTTTTGGTGGAGCGAACCTGCCCCGGCTTCTCGGTGGGCGCCGAAGAGCACAAGATGGGCATCCGCGGATCGTCCACCTGTCCCATCATCTTGAATGACTGCAAGGTACCGGTCGAAAACCTGCTGGGCGAAATTGGCAAGGGACACGTCATCGCCTTCAATATCCTGAACGTCGGGCGCTTCAAACTGGGCGCGATGTGCGTGGGCGGAGCGCGCGTGTCGCTCGAGAATGCCGTCGGCTATGCCAAGCAGCGCAAGGCGTTCAACAAGGTCATCGCCGATTTCGGCCTGATCCGCGAAAAAATCGCCAACATGGCCACGCTCATCTACGTGGGCGAGTCGCTGGTCTACCGCACCGTCGGCATGATGGACGTGGCGCTCAACGAGGTCGACAAGTCCGGCGCCGATGAGGCCAGAGAGACGCGCAAGGCGATCGAGGAATACGCGGTCGAGTGCTCGATCATCAAAGTCTGGGGTTCGGAGATGGTCGACTATGTGGTCGACGAGACCATGCAGATCTACGCCGGATACGGCTTCGTCGAGGAATATCCGGCCGAGCGCGCCTACCGCGACGCCCGCATCAACCGCATCTTCGAAGGCACCAACGAAATCAACCGGCTCATCATCACCGGCTTCCTGCTGAAACGCGCCCTGAGCGGCCAGCTCCCGTTGATGCCCGCCATCAAGAAGCTTATGGATGAAGTGCTCTCCGGCCCCAGCATGGGCGACGAGATCGAAGGCCCGCTCGCGGAAGAACGCAAACTGGTGACCCAGGCCAAGAAGCTCGGCCTGTTCGCCGCCGGAGCTGCGACACAGAAATACATGCAGGCGATCCAGGACCAGCAGGAGATCATGGGCGCCATCGCCGACATGACCATCGAGACCTACGCGATGGAATCGGCCGTGCTGCGCGCGCAGAAACTCGTCGCGAGCTCAGGCGAGAAGAGCGCGGCCCTGGCGATCGCGATGACGCGCGTCTACCTGACGACCGCCATGGAGAAGGTCGATGCCGCCGCCAAGAAAGTCATCGCCGCCGTGGCCGAGGGCGACATGCTGCGCACGCAATTGGCGATCCTGCGGCGGCTGGCCAAATACGAGCCGTTCAACACGGTGGAACTGCGCCAGCAGATCGCACAGCGGACGATCGAAGTCGGCAAGTATGCGCTGAGCTGAAGGCTAAGGCGCACCCCCAGAGCCACCGGGGCACAGCGGGGCGAAGCGAGATGGTCTGAGCCTGGCCCTTCTCATCGTAGTGATCGGTTCTTCCCCTCGTCTTGCGACTTTGATACAACTGTCTGTGCCCATTATGAAAACGATTACATACGATTGCCTGCTGCTGGCCCTGGTCGTGCTCGCTTCAGTCCTCCACGCCGAGGACAAGCCCTCGGTCTCCGCCAACCTCGCCCTGACTCCGCCCATGGGATGGAACAGTTGGAACAAGTTTGGCTGCAACGTCAGCGAGGACATGATCAAGGGCATGGCCGACGCCATGGTGAAGTCCGGAATGAAAGATGCCGGCTACCTGTACGTCGTAATCGACGATTGCTGGCAGGTTGAGCGCGACCAAGCTGCCAACATCGTCCCCGACTCCAAGCGCTTCCCTTCCGGCATCAAGGCGCTGGCCGATTACGTTCACTCGCTGGGCCTGAAGTTTGGCATTTATTCGGACGCGGGCTCGCAGACCTGCGCCGGACGTCCCGGCGGACTCGGCCACGAGTATCAGGACGCGATCCAGTACGCTGCGTGGGGCGTCGACTACCTGAAATATGACTGGTGCCACACCAGCACACAGGACGCCAAGGCCGCCTACGCCAACATTCGCAACGCGCTCGACGCCGCCGGGCGGCCGATCGTGCTGAGCATCTGCGAGTGGGGCTCGCACCAGCCATGGCTATGGGGGACAGAAGTGGGCGGCAACCTGTGGCGCACGACCGGTGACATCCAGGATCGCTGGTCCGGCAAGAAAGAATGGAAGCCCGGGGACTGCTGCTCCTGGGGCATGGTCGATATTGTGGACGCGGAGGAGGCGATCTACTCCTACGCTGGCCCCAGCCACTGGAACGACCCCGACATGCTGGAGGTTGGCAACGGCGGCATGACGACCACTGAGTACCGCTCGCACTTCGCCCTGTGGGCGATGCTGGCGGCGCCGCTGATCGCCGGCAATGACCTGCGCAACATGACGCCCGAGATCCACGACATCCTCACCAACAAGGACGTGATCGCAGTCGGCCAGGACCCGCTCGGACGCCAGGGCCATCGCGTTCGCAAAGATGGCGATCTGGAAGTATGGGCGCGGCCGCTCCGGGGCGGCGGACGGGCGGTGATCCTGTTCAATCGCGGGGCCGCGGATCAGGAGCTCACGGTGCACTGGGAGGACCTCGCCTATCCCGAACATTTGTCGGCGGCAGTGCGCGACTTGTGGCAGCAAAAGGATCTGGGAAAATTTACCGGGAAATTTGCCGCGACCGTGGCGTCGCATGCGGTGGTGATGGTCACGGTGACGCCGTAGAAGGCTGCCTCATCCGGTTTCCGTAACGACGCAAAGTTACAGCACCAGTCGTTAATCGCAGCATCGCTGTGCGCGGGCCCGCGCCCCGCCGCCGCGGCTCAGCGCTGTTTCTCATCGCTGCCCGTCCACCGCCGCGCCATTCTTTTTCAGCTCCTCCATCACGCTCTGGATCAGCTCCTTCGCGTCGGTCAAACCTTTCATGATGATCTGAATATCCATCACCGGCTTGCCCGGCCAGCGCTGGCTCTGGCAGTAGACACCGTGCTGCCCGACCAGGGCCATTGCGTCAGTGACCAGGTCCATCGCGACCGCCAGGCGTCCGCGCGGGACGCCCATCATGGTCTCGTAGTGCTCCAGTTCTTCCTGCTTCTCGTCGAATACCGGCATGGGTCGATTGTAACGTGGGTGCCCGGTGAGAGATAATGGCGGCGCCCAAAACGGCAGCAGCGGGTTGTCACTTCGCATTGGGCATCTCGGAAGCAACCATGCCTTCGACCGATCACCCAATCCCACCTCGAACGTCCAATGGCTGACCGCCAATTTGCTCAACGCTCAACAAGGAGAACCTCGTGCAGAAACGAATCGCATTTCTGACCTGTATCGTCTTAACGCTCACGATATGTGCAGCCGCCCAGATGGGCGCCGAGAAACAACGTCCCAGTCCGGCCGCCAGTGCGCAGTGCAAGTTTGCCGACGGCAAGAGCATCAAGGTGGCCTACTCGAGCCCGCGCGCCAAGGGCCGCAAGATTTTTGGGGAACTCGTCCCTTACGGACAGGTGTGGCGGACAGGCGCCAATGAAGCCACCACCTTCGTCACCGACGCCAACCTGAGCATCGGCGACAAAGAGATTCCGGCCGGCAGCTACACCATTTTCACGGTCCCCAACCAGGACAAATGGTCGCTGATCATCAACAAGAAGAATGCCGAGTGGGGTATCCCGTACAAGTACGAAGCCGATGAAATCGGCCGCTTCGATATGAGCGTCTCAAAGACCTCCGCCCCGGTCGAGAATTTCACGATCTCGTTCCACGAGATGGGCACCGGATGCCACATGTACCTCGACTGGGAGAATACCCGGGCGACGATCGAGATTTCAGAAAAGAAGTAGCAACGCGTTGGAACCACAGATGGCCCCGGGGGGAACGGCAAACGTGGCGCGCAGACTCCTGTCCGCGTCTGCTGCCCGGAGCGAGCCGCCGGCTTCGTCACAGCACCCGTGACAAGACCCTAGCTCGCGCAGCCGAAGAATGTGAACGTTCCCCCCATGCTCCCCTGGGGTGAAGCTTTTCTTCGCGTCCCTTGCGGACCTTCGCGCCCGACGTCTTCGACCGTCGCCACTGGGCACAAATCACCAGCCGCTTTCGGCGAAAAGGACTAGAATTCTCCTGTAGTTCCCTTCACAGAGCATTCCGCGGGAGGTGCCCATGCCCGTGTACGATTACGTCTGCCACGCTTGCCAGAAGGAATTCGAGAAAGTTCTCACCCTGAACGAACACGACAAGGATCAAATCGTCTGCCCGCACTGCGGGAGCAAGAATGTCGAGCAGGAAGCGAAGGCTTTCTTCGCCGTAACGTCAAGAAAGAGCTAAAGCGCGGGGCGCAGGCGCAAACAGAAGAGCCCACAAGTCCTTCGTGTGCCCTTTGTGTCCTTGCTGGCCGGCCCTTGGCTTTTCGTTCTCTTCGGGGCAACCCTGGGCAAGGCGCTTTCTTTGCGCCCCCCTGTTCCCCGGTTGATCCCTCCGTGCCCCGGGGTGCGGTTAGGCCTTTACCCCAGGTCTCCAGCGCAGCACCGGCTTTCGGGCAGCAGCCGTTTCATCCAGTCGCGAGACCCGTGTGGTATGCGGCGCATCCAGCACTGTCTGCGGATCTTCTTCCACTTCCTGTGCGATCGATTTCATCGCGTCGATGAACAGGTCCATCTCTGCTTTGTCTTCGCTCTCGGTGGGCTCGATCATCAGCGCACCGGGCACGATCAGAGGAAACGCCGTCGTATAGGGATGGAAGCCATAGTCGATCAGACGCTTGGCGATGTCCATGGTCTTCACGCCGTTCTTTGCCTGCAGCCGGTCGCTGAAGACGACTTCATGCATGCTGGGCGTGGAGTAGGGCAAGTCGTAGACGCCTTCCAAACCCTTGCGGATGTAATTGGCGTTGAGCACTGCGTCTTCGGTGGTCTGGCGCAGGCCATCAGGGCCATTGGCTAGGATGTAAGCCAGGGCGCGCACGAACATTCCGAAGTTCCCGTAGAAAGAACGCACGCGGCCTACCGACTGTGGGCGGTTGTATTCAAAACCCAGCGTGCCATCGGCGGTTTGCACCACCCCCGGTTTCGGGAGGAAAGGTTCCAGCGCTTTCTTCACCGCCACCGGTCCGGATCCGGGGCCACCTCCGCCGTGCGGCGTGGAGAAGGTCTTGTGCAGGTTGAGGTGCATGACGTCCACACCGAAGTCGCCGGGGCGCACTTTGCCGACGAGCGCATTCATGTTCGCGCCGTCCATGTAGAGCAGGCCGCCCTTGGCGTGCATGATCTGGGCGATCTTGTGGATCTCCTGCTCGAACACGCCGAGCGTGTTCGGGTTGGTCAGCATGAGCGCGGCGACCTCGTCGTTCATCTGTGCTTCGAGTGCCGACACCTCGACCATGCCGCGCTCGTTGGACTTCAGGTTCTCGACGGAGTAACCGACCATGGCAGCAGTCGCGGGATTGGTGCCGTGCGCAGAGTCGGGGATCAGGATTTTCTTGCGCGGATTTCCTTTCGCGTGGTGGTGGGCGCGCACCATCAGCAGGCCGGTCAGTTCCCCATGCGCTCCGGCGGCGGGCTGCAAGGTAATGGCGTCCATGCCGGTGATCTCGATCAGGCATTCGCTCAGCGTCTGCATGATGCGCAACGCGCCTTGCGAAATCTTTTCCGGTTGGTAGGGGTGGCCGTTGGCCAGGCCTTCCAACCGCACCACGACCTCATTCACGCGCGGGTTGTACTTCATCGTGCAGGAGCCGAGCGGGTACATGCCAAGATCAATGGCGTAGTTCCAGGTGGAAAGCCGGGTAAAGTGGCGGATGATCTCAATCTCGCTGACCTCGGGCAGGTGGCCCAAGTCTTTCCGTTCGGAAGCGCCCAGCAGTTTGGCGGTGTCGACTTCGGGGACATCGAGCGGCGGCAGTTTCCAGGCGGCTTTCCCGGACGATGACTTCTCGAAGATGAGACCCTCGTTCTGATTCACATGCCGGGTGGCCTTGGGCGTTGGGTGCTTCATCGCGCCACCTCCTCGACCGCGTGCTCGCCGCTGGGTTGTTCGGCTTCGCTTTCGGCCAGCATTCCGACCGCGGTGTCGATGGCACTGCGCGTGGTCATCTCGGTGCAGCACCAGAGCGCGGCATTGCCGAGTTCCGGATAGAACTTCTTAAGCGGAAGTCCGCCCACCAGTTTGTGGCCGAGCAACCGGCTGTTGATGACGTAAGGATCCTCGCTGGTCCGCACGACCAATTCGTTGAAGCGCGGCGCGCCGGAAAACAGAACGCTGGCGTGCTTGCCGAACTGGTCGGCGGCATAGGCAGTCTTGGCCAGGTTCTGCGTGGCCAGTTCTTTCAGGCCCACCTTGCCATAGACGGTCATGAAAATGTTGACCATCAAGGCGACCAGAGCCTGGTTGGTGCAGATGTTCGAGGTCGCCTTCTCGCGCCGGATGTGCTGCTCGCGGGTGGCGAGCGTCAGCACGAAACCGCGCTTGCCGTTGCGGTCGGTGGTCTGCCCGGCCAGACGGCCCGGCATCTGGCGAACGAATTTTTCGCGAGTCGCGATTACGCCGCAATAGGGGCCTCCGAAACCAACCGGCACGCCGAACGATTGCGCTTCCATGGCGACAATGTCGGCGTCACGGGGTGGTTCTACAATCCCAAGCGACACTGCTTCCGCGATGGAAACCACCAGCATCGTGCCGCGCCTGTGCGCAATCTCAGCGATGGCCGCGACGTCTTCCACCGTTCCGAAGAAATTCGGCGACTGGATCAGCACGCAAGCCGTGTCCGGCGTAATCGCCGGCTCGAGTGCTTTCAGGTTCACGCGGCCGACGTCGGTGTATCCGACGGTTGCGAGCGGCATTCCCTGATGATGGGCGTAGGTGGCGAGCACCTCGCGATACTCGGGATGAAGGCTGGTCGCGACCAGCACCGAATTGCGTCCTGTGACGCGGACCGCCATCATCGCGGCCTCAGCCGCAGCCGTCGAACCGTCGTACATGGAAGCATTGGCTACCTCCATGCCGGTCAGTTCGCAGATCATGGTCTGGAATTCGAAGATCGCCTGCAACGTTCCCTGCGAGATCTCCGCCTGGTAGGGCGTGTAAGCAGTAAGGAACTCCCCGCGCGAGATCAGCGAGTCGATGATCACGGGTCGATAGTGCAGGTAGGCGCCGGCGCCCAGGAAGCTGGTGTACTCGACGCCGTTTTCCTTGGAGCGCTGCCGGAACCAGTCGACGATTTCCGACTCGGCCATCTGGCGTGGGACCTTCAGGTCACGATTGAGGCGGTACTCCGCGGGAATGGGCGCGAACAATTCATCGATGGAACGCGCGCCCATCGCTTTGAGCATCGCCTCGCGGTCTGCGGGAGATTTAGGCAAATAGCGCATAAGGGCCTTATATAGATGTAACCCGAGGTCCGTTGGATTGCGACAGCTGGAACACGACTTGCCGCACAAGCAAAAGACTTATCGGAATTTTCGCGTGGGGGGCCGACCGAGCGTCAGTGCCCTCCCTCTTCGCTGACGAACTTCTCGTAGTCGGCGGCCGAAAGCAGGCCGCCCAGTTCGGCTGGATTCTTGAGCGCCACCTTCAGCATCCAGGTGTGATTCGCATCCTTGTTGATCTTCTCGGGAGCCGTGGCCAGATCGCCGTTCACCTCGGTGACGGTACCGCTTGCCGGTGCATACAGGTCGGAAACGGCTTTCACCGACTCTACCGTGCCGAAGGTCTTCCCGGCCGTGATCTCCGAACCCGGCTTGGGCAGATCGACAAAGACGATGTCGCCCAGCGAATCCTGGGCGTAATCCGTAATTCCGACGGTCGCGCTCGAACCGTCGACTTTAATCCACTCGTGTTCTTTGGTGTACTTCAGATCGGTTGGGTAGGGCATTTAGCTTTCAGCTCCTGGCTCTTGGCCTTCAGCTCTTGGCTTTCGGGCGCTTGTAAAATGGTGTGGGCACGACTTGGGCTACGACGGCCAGCCCTCGGATTTCTACTTTCACCTCGGTGCCCAACCCAGCAGAGCTCGGCGGCACGTAGGCCAGCGCAATGTTTTTCTTCAGAAATGGCGCCGGGGACCCGCTGGTGACGTAGCCGATTTCGGTCCCACCCGGGTCGAGCACCTTGTACCCGTCGCGGGCGATGCCACGCTCCACCATCTCCAACCCCACCAGCGTCTTGTTGAGGCCATCACCTTTTGCCTTTTCCAGGGCGGCGCGCCCGATGAAATCCGGCTTTTCCATCTTGATAAACCGATCAAGGCCCGCTTCCCAGACGTTGATCGTGTCGGAAATCTCGTGCCCGTACAGCGGCAACTTCGCTTCCAGGCGCAAAGTGTTGCGCGCCCCCAGTCCGCACGCGATCGCGCCGAACTCTTTCCCCGCTGCCAACACTTCGTTCCACACCCCGACGCTGATCCGCTGGTCGGCGGGAATGTAGATCTCAAAGCCGTCCTCGCCGGTGTAGCCGGTGCGGGCGATCAGAATGTTGTTGAGACCGCAGACGGTCCCGCGGGTGACCCAGTAAAACTTCACCCCCGCCAAGTCCGCGTCGGTCAACTTCTGCAGAATCTGCACGCCTTTCGGTCCCTGGATCGCAATCTGGGTGAACTCATCCGACAGGTGCTCGACCTTGCAGTTGAATTGGCGCGTGTGGTCGCGAACCCAGATGAAATCTTTTTCTCGCGTGCCCGCGTTGATCACGAGCAGATACTCAGCTTCACCCAGGCGATGGACGATGACATCGTCAACGAAGGTCCCCTGCGGATAGAGCAGTGCCGAGTACTGCGCCTGCCCGACCGCCAGCCGCGACGCATCGTTCATCGAGATGTGCTGAACGGCGGCCAGCGCCTCCGGCCCCGAGAGGCCGATGTCGCCCATATGGCTGACGTCGAAGATGCCCGCGCCGGTGCGGACGGCGTTGTGCTCGGCCATGATGCCGCCCGAGGCGGGATATTCGACGGGCATATCCCAGCCGTTGAATGCGACCATCTTGGCGCCCATCTGGCGATGGACGGCGTTCAGCGCAGTCTTGCGGATGGTCGGCGTGGTCGCCTCGACAGCAGGCAAATGGAGTCCTCGATCAGATGCGCAGTGGCTGGGCTGCGGAGTCGTGAAACTCATAACCCTATCACGCGGTTTTTTGTGGGGTCAAACGGAGCTTTGTGCCCTGTCCGGGGTTCCGTATTCGCCCTAAAGCCCGGAGCCAGGCGCCGCGTTCCCGGTTACCAACGGAACGTTCCCCGCTCATGCAAACGGCGCTACAGTTTGCCTATGGCAACCAAAAGCAAAGCTCGCTGCGGCCAGTGTGAACAGATCGAAGAGCGCTGTGATTGTGAGAAGTACTGCGCCTTTTGCCAAGGACAGCTCGACGTCCGTTTGTGGGAAGACGGACTGTACTACTGCGGCGCCTGCCGCGAAGCCTGCGAGTACAAGGTCTCCAGCTAGGTCCTTCGTTTCGAAGCAGATTCCCTGAAACTCCGGCTACTCGCCGAACGCCTCTCCACGGGAGAGTGGATTCGGGGCTGGAGAGAAGGACCCGACGCGAGCGGCGTCCACGGATCCAAACCTGCATCCCTCCAACAATCGAATCGAGGCGAACACCCAAGCAGGCCCCCTTCGCTCGGAGTGTCCTCGTCGGTCGCGACGTCAGGCTGGCGGCCCGAACGCGACCGCCCGGGCCCGATCAAGGGATGGGGCGCGCCCACGAAGTTGCCCTTGCCGTCGGTCTCGCACGCGAAGAACCGACGGGTCTGCTTTGTAGATCGCGACCTGCGGACCAAGGCCGGTGCTCGTGACGACGGCCGACGTTCCCTTGGGTTCGGAGTTAGGAGAGATCTGGATCGCGGTGCAGGCCACTGGCCAATCTGCGTCCATGTGCGGTAACCTCCGTCCCAATCTCCGACTGACAAAATGTCAGGGCTCACCTTCTTTCCCTGCCGTCGTCTGACCGGAGAGCCGGCAGCGCGCAAGGAGCGTGCCCATGTCCACCAGCTTATCGTCGAGTACAGCCACAGCCGCCGGCGCAAACGCCATTCGCGGACTTGGCGGCGCGGCCTCCCGGGTCGTCTCACTGGACATCTTTCGCGGACTCATCATGGTCGTCATGGCGGTCGATCATGCGCGCGACTTCTTCACCAACGTTCCGTTCGAGCCTGAGACTCTCACCCGCACCTGGACCGCTCTGTTCTTCACGCGCTGGATCACGCATTTCTGCGCGCCCATGTTTTTTCTCCTGGCCGGTGCGGGAGCGTATCTCTACGGGCGGCGGCGCACTCCGGCGGAACTCACGCGCTTTCTGTGGACGCGGGGCCTGTGGCTGGTCGCTCTGGAATTCACCGTGGTGGGGACGGCTTGGTCGTTTCAAGTTCCGTTCGGATTCTTCGGCGTGATCTGGGCGCTGGGCGCGTCCATGATTGTGATGGCCGCGGTGGCGCGTCTGCCGATGAAATGGATCGCCGCGCTATCGCTGGCGATGATCGCGTTTCACGATCTGCTCGATCGCGTACGCCCGGAGCAGTTTGGGTCGTTCGCCTGGCTCTGGACGCTGCTGCACCGTCGCGGCGGGGTCGTGCTGCCGTTTGGCTGGCAGGAGTTTGTCCTGTTTCCGCTGGTCCCGTTGGTGGGCGTGATGGCGGCGGGCTACGTGTGTGGAGAGCTTTATGGGATGGAGCGCGAGCGGCGCAGGCAGCTGCTGGTGATGCTGGGGTCGGCGATGATCATGGCGTTTGTCTTTCTGCGCCTGACCAATCTCTACGGCAACCCGCCCGCCGGTCTGGGCGGAGTTTCGCAGGGAGATTTTCACGTCCAGCCCACGGTCGCGAAGACGGTCATTTTGTTTCTGGATGTGGAGAAGTATCCGCCATCGCTGCAGTTTCTGCTGATGACGCTGGGACCGTCGTTCCTGCTACTAGCCTGGCTGGACCAGGACCACGTGCCACGGGGCACGGGACCGCTGCTTACATTTGGTCGTGTGCCGATGTTTTTCTACGTCCTGCACCTGTACGTAATTCATTGGCTGGCGGTAGCGGTGGCTGGGGCGCGTGGTGGGCCGTCGCGTGGCTCTTCCACGGCGCGATCTTTGCCGATACGCCCCCGGGATATGGCTACAACCCGCCGTTCGTGTATTTCATGTGGATGACCGTGATCGGGATCCTGTACTTCCCTTGCCGTTGGTTCGCGCAGCTGAAACAGCGGCGCAGGGATTGGTGGCTGTCGTACTTGTGAGATCTCGGGCAACGCGCGGCCCCAGATTGCGCAGATGAACGCTTGCTGAGCGGGGGCTGGAGACAGCACGGGCGCGGCTGGCAACGCGCTTGGCCACTGTCATTGCGGCGGCCAACGGGCCCGGCCGAGGGGGCCCTCCCAGGCGGTCGAGTGACGTGCCGGTTCCGCAGGATTGTTCCGACGCGTGCACCAGGTGACCCCACGGGGCACCCCCAGACCGGGATCAGTGCGAGGCCGGCGCATCGCCCCGGAAGGCGCTTAAACGACCACCGCTTCGTGATACTCCCCGAACACTTTGCGCATGGAATCGGAAATTTCGCCGACCGTCGCGTTCGCCTCGACGGCTGACAGGATGCGCGGCATCAGGTTTGCGCCGGAGCGGGCCGCGTCCTCCACACCCTGGATTGCTGCGCTCCAGGCGACGGAGTCGCGGCGCGTTCTCAGGGCGCCTAGACGCTCCACCTGCTTCGACTCCAGCGCTTCGTCGATGCGCTGGATCGGGATGGGCTTCTCTTGTTCCAGTTCGAAACGGTTCACGCCAACTACGACCGCGCTGCCTTCGTCGACCGCGCGCTGGTATTCGTAGGCGGCATTCTGGATTTCCTGCTGCACGTAGCCGCGCTCGACCGCGCGCAGCATTCCGCCCATGACTTCGATCTTGCCGAGGTATTCGGCGGCGCGTTTCTCGATTTCGTTGGTCAGGCTCTCGATGTAGTACGAACCGGCCAGCGCGTCGATGGTCTGGGGAACGCCGGACTCGTAGCCGATGATCTGCTGGGTGCGGAGCGCGATGCGGGCCGACTGCTCGGTGGGCAGAGCCAGGGCTTCGTCGAATGAGTTGGTGTGCAGGGATTGCGTTCCGCCGAGCACGGCTGCCAGGGCCTGGAGCGCGGTGCGGACGATGTTGTTTTCCGGTTGCTGGGCGGTGAGCGTGGAACCGGCGGTCTGGGTGTGGAAACGCAGCATCCAGGACTTGGGGTTCTTCGCTTTGAAATGCTCGCGCATGATACGCGCCCACATACGGCGGGCGGCGCGGAATTTCGCGACTTCTTCGAGGAAATTGCTGTGCGCGTTGAAGAAGAAAGAGAGGCGCGGGGCGAACTTGTCGACGTCCAGGCCGGCGTCGATGGCGGCCTGCACGTAGGCCATGCCGTTGCCGAGCGTGAAGGCGACCTCCTGCACAGCGGTCGATCCGGCCTCGCGCATATGGTAGCCGGAGATCGAAATCGTGTTCCAGTCGGGGACGTTTTCGTTGGTCCACGCGAAGACGTCAGTGATGATGCGCATGGCCTGCTGCGGCGGATAAATGTAGGTGCCGCGCGCGATGTATTCCTTGAGGACGTCGTTCTGCACGGTGCCGGAGAGCTTGCGGAGGTCGGCCCCTTGGCGCTTGGCCACGGCCACGTAGAGTGCCAGCAGGATCGCAGCCGTGGCGTTGATGGTCATCGAGGTGGAGATTTTCGTCAGATCGATGCCGCCGAACAGGCGTTGCATGTCTTCGATGGAGTCGATGGCGACGCCGACCTTGCCCACTTCGCCAACCGCCAGCGGATTGTCGGAGTCGAGGCCGATCTGGGTGGGGAGGTCAAACGCAACGGAAAGGCCCGTGGTGCCGTTGGCGAGCAGATACTTGTAACGCTTGTTGGATTCCTCGGCATCCCCCATGCCGGCGTACTGGCGCATGGTCCAGAGGCGGCCGCGGTACATGGTGGCCTGCACGCCGCGGGTGTAGGGATACTCGCCGGGGTAACCGACCTCGACTTCCTGATTCCAGCCTTTGAGGTCCGCCGGGGTGTAGAGCGGGTGCACAGGAATGTGGGAGGTGGTCTCGGGATGGGGAAGAGGTTGTGGGGGAGCGGTTTTGAGTTTTTCCGTCATAAAAGGCATGAACCACTAAGGACACGAAGGATCTCGAAGGAAAACCGGAGGCGACCGTTTCTGAATCGTCCCAGTCCCGCTTTGCTCACCGTCCGGCGTTTTTGTGCTTCCGCCGTCAGCTCTGTTTTTTCCTGCGCACGCGCCAGAACGAACTCAGGCCGAAATACCCGAAGGTCAGGCAAAAGCAAACGGCAATGACCAAGCGGCCTGGACCGGTCTTCCCTGCCTGATACTTGGCATACTCGCGGCTCATGGCGATTCCGCCGATGCCTGCCATCGCGAGGAAAACAAAGCCCGTAACCTCCAGCCACAACTGGTGCAGGACGCGCCCCAACGAACGGGCGGTGGTGCGCCCAGCGTGCAGGACGGCGGCCACGATCCGGCTGCGCCCGGCCTGCTGGGTGGCGACCCGGGCGAGGATTCCAAGCTTGCGGGTTAAAGTGAGTCTAGCCACCGGTCGATTTTATCAATGTTCGGCGTTACAATAGCGGCAACGCGAGGAGCGGTGATCACGGGTCCCTGTGACATTGCTCCCACGAGGGGGTTCCGTGGATCAGCAACTCAAACAGTTGATGAAGGAACTGGGCGAGGCCATTAACGAGTCTCTCGCCGACTCGGATCAGATTGCGGAGGTGGTGTCGCGGATCAAGGAGGGGGGATACGATATTTTCCTCGTCCTGGAAGCGACGATTGGTGTCAGCAAGCAGGGTGAAAAATCCGGCGACAAGGCCTCGCTGGTGACTACGCTGACCAGCAATCCCACGTTCAAGGTGAACGATCAGGATTTGAAGTTTCTGAAGTCGTTGCGGATCAAGATTGACGAGGACGTGGCCTGAGCGCTGAGTCGGGCGCTTCGTTCTCCCGGCCTTCGGTCGTTTGTCTTCTGTCCTCGCAGCAAAGAGCCTTCCTTGTTGCAGTCTCTCCAGCATGCCATCAGCGCTTAGGGCGCAGTTATTCCCCGGGGACGTGGGAGGCGCCGGAAGGCGCGCGGATACGAATCTTGGCGTCGTTCGCGGCTGGGGCTTACTGGGAGGTGCTCCCCGACCGGACTCCGGCGGTGCTGGTTGGAGGAGTGGGGCCTCCGGCGAAGAAATTGTGGTCGTAGAGATTGCGGTACATACGACCGGCGATTTCAGCGGCTTTGGGTCCGAAAGTGGGACGGCCTCCCTGCAGGAATACGACCGTGACGATGCGTCCCACGTTGGTGTTGGCGTAGGAGGCAAACCATCCGTAACGGGTGCCGGCGCGGGAGCAGGTTCCGGTCTTGCCGAGGACCTGTTCTTCGGCGAAGTTATAGAGCACGCTGCGGGCAGTGCCGTAGAGAACGGCGTCGGCCATGCCATCGGAAATTTCTGGAATGAGAGGGGCGATATCGAGGTGTCGCTTCACACGGGGCTGGAAGCCGGCGACTTCCTCGGGCGTGGTCGGATGTTGCATGTAGTAGAGCGTGCCCCCGTTCGCGATGGCAGAGACCATGGCTCCGAGCTGGAGCGGAGTCATCGATACGCCTTCGCCGAAGGAACACATCTTGCCGACGCCTCCGAGCTTGGCGGGAATTTCTTCGTCGGGATAGGTGCCGAGGTGCTCACCGTCAATGTTGTAGCCGGCGAGTTCTCCGAGCCCGTATTGATGCGCGTAGTAGCTGACTTTGTCGAAACCGAGCTTGCGGCCGAGAGCCTCGAAGTACGCGTTGTTGGAGCGCGCCAGAGCTTCCGTGAGGTTTACGTGGCTGCGGCGGCCTAGCGCGATGGGCGTGTCTTTATCGATCAAGCCTTCGCTCAAGGCAGCCAGGGCGACCGACACTTTGATCGTGGAACAGGGCTGGGCACCGCTGGAGAGCGCAAGCTTCTGGTTGACCATGGCCAGAACTCGGCCACTGGTCGGCTCGATGGCGACGACCGTGCCGTTCATATTGCCGAGCGCGTCGACCGCGGCCTGGCGAACGACCGTATCTTCCCCGGTCGCGAGGTCGCCCTCGGTGATGTCTTCGGCAAAGGAACTGGTATAAAAACGCTCGTAGTAGTGATGATGACGCCGACGGCGCGCGACGTTGCTGCGCTTGGCGGCGGGCGTGACTCGACTCTTGGCAAGGCGGCTCATGCGGCGACGGGCGCGCTGGCTCTCCGCCACTTTTTGCGACTTTGACTTCGCTGTCAAGGAGCGCGCGTTCACGTTGGCAGCGCTGCCCAACCTGGTGAATGCCAACGCCATGACTGCTAATAGTAAGAACCTAATGAGGTTGCTGCCTCGCATCGACATCTTGTCCCTTACCTGTCCCCGGATCCTGCACTGATTTTGGATGCACGAATCATGCCAGTTTAGCTTGAAAGCCAGCTGAGCGCGTCCATGTCTGCGATAGTAAGGGACTTATGGTGGGCGCCGCAATGAAAATTTACTGCGCCACAATTTGTCTCGAATTCGAGACAACTCCATTCTTTAGAACCGTTTTAATGCTCACGCACTCCGGTTCTTGACCTTTGGTAACCGGTTGCGGGGTGACTGCAACGATACCCGCCCTGCGAAGCAAGAGTTTGCGCATATTGGGTTTGCCGAGCGCGCAACCGATGTGGCGGGAGGTGCAAAAGTTTTGACCTTGGGGTTGGGGGCGGCTACCATTTTGAAAAGTCTGGGGCTGCAGGTTTCGATGATTCCGGAAAAACTGTCGCATTACCGAGTGCACGAAAAAATCGGTGCGGGTGGAATGGGCGTGGTGTATCGCGCGCATGACGAGCAACTGGACCGCGACGTTGCGCTCAAGGTGCTGCCCAATAAAGCGTTGACCGACGAGCGGACACGACAGCGTTTTCGCAAAGAAGCGCTGGCACTGGCGAAGTTAAATCATCCGAACATTGGCGCGGTATACGAGTTCGGGAGCGAGGACGGAGTGGACTTCCTCGTGATGGAACTGGTATCGGGCGTGACGCTGGACGCGAAACTTGCAGGCGGACCGCTGGCCGAGCGGGAAATTCTTCGACTGGGCGCGCAGGTGGCCGACGGGCTGGATGCGGCGCACGCGCAAGGGATCGTGCATCGCGATCTAAAGCCAGGAAATATCCGCCTGACGCAAGACGGTCGGGTGAAGATTCTGGACTTCGGCCTGGCACAGTTCATGCACCCCAGGGGCGACGCGGCAGAGACGGTCACGCTGACGCTGCAGACCGAGATCATGGGAACGGTGGCCTACATGGCACCGGAACAGATTCGCGGCCAGCGTGCGGACGCACGCAGCGACATCTACTCGACCGGCGTGGTGCTCTATGAAATGGCGACGGGCAAGCGGCCATTTTCGGAGGCATCGGGAACGCAACTGATCAGCGCGATCCTGGAGAAGCTGCCATCCCGACCCACTTCGCAGAACCAGGCGATTTCGGCAGTGCTGGAAAGCATCATCGTCAAAACACTGGATAAGGATCCGGAGCGGCGCTACCAGTCGGCACGGGAGTTGCGCTTCGACCTGGAGCGGCTCAGCAGCGGCGTGGTGGTGGTCGTGAAATCCCCAGGCGCGGGCCCGAGGTGGCTGGCAGCAGCAGGGGCGGTTCTGCTGGTTCTGCTGGGACTGAGCGTGTACGGGGGACGGCAGGAGTGGTTCAAGCGGGCGCAGCCGACCAATACCGGATCGGCGGCGGCAGTGGCACCCAGGAAATCGGTAGCGGTGCTGGGTTTCCGGAATCTCTCGGGGAAGGCGGAAGGCGCATGGCTTTCGACGGCGCTCTCGGAAATGCTAACAACCGAGCTGGGGGCAGGGGAACAGCTGCGCACGATTCCGGGAGAGAACGTCGCGCGCATGAAGAAGGATCTGAATTTACCCGAGGCGGACAGCTATGGCACCGATACGCTGGGGCGGATCCGGATACATCTAGGAAGTGACCTGGTGGTGCTGGGTTCCTATGTCGAGTCCGGTGCTGACCTGCGGCTGGATTTCCGCATGCAGGACGCCGGGGCGGGAGACACAGTGGTGAGTTTCTCCGAGAGCGGAAAATCGGCGGAACTGCTGGACCTGATTTCGCGAACGGGCGCGGATCTGCGGCAAAAACTGGCGGTCGCGGCGATCACGCCGGCGGAGAATTCCGGGATCCTGGCTTCGCTGCCGTCGACCCGGGATGCGGCGCGACTGTATGCGGAAGGGCTGGAGAAACTGCGCGTCTTTGACGCGCCGGCAGCGAAGGATTTGCTGCTGAAGGCGGTGGCAGCGGATCCGAATCAGGCGCTGGCCCACGCGGCGCTGGCGGCGGCGTGGTCGGCGCTGGGCTATGACGCCAAGGCCCAGGAAGAAGCAAAGAGCGCGTTTGATCGTTCGGGGAATCTTCCGCGGGAGAACCGACTGGCGGTGGAAGCGCGCTACCGGCAGATGACACGGGACTGGCCGCGTACGGTCGAGATCTATCAGACGCTGTGGAATTTCTTTCCGGACAATGTGGACTATGGAGTCATGCTGGCGAACGCCCAGATCGGCAACGGGCAGGGCAAGCAGGCGCTGGAAACCGTGTCGGAGATGCGCAAGTTGCCCTCACCGCAGTCCGCTGACGCACGCATCGACCTCGCAGAGGCCCGGGCGGCACAGGCTTTGGGCGATTTCAAACGGCAAGAACAAGTCGGGGCGCGGGCGGCAGAAAAAGCTCGAGCGCAAGGCGCGCGGCTGGTGATGGCAGAGGCGTTGCACTCGCAGGGATGGGGACTCGAGCGGCAATCCCAACTGGATGCGGCCGCAGCGATCTTCAAGGAAGCCAGAGAAGTATACGGGGCGGTGGGTGATCGAAGAAACGAGGCGGTCATTGTTGGAATGCAGGCGAATCTTCTGTATGACCGGGGAGACTTCGAGGGAGCGCTGAAGGCTAACCGGGCGGCGCTCGAGGTGTTTCGATCGATCGGGGCGCAGAGAAACGTGGCGAGCTCCCTCAATGACATTGGCAACGTCCAGTATGAGAACGGGAAACTGGAGGAGGCGAAGCGGAACTATGAGGAGTCACTGCAGATCTACCGGGAACTGAGTGACAAGCCAGGCGTCGCCGGCGCGCTGGGAAATCTGGCGAACGTCTATGACAGCATGGGCGAACTCAGGTCGGCGCGGCGAAAACAGGAGGAAACGCTGCAGGCTTTTCGGGAGATCGGCGACCGGCGGGGCGAGGCTTCCACGCTGAACAACCTCGGCAATGTGTTGTCGGAACTGGGCGACCTGCCGGGAGCGAAGCAAAGCTACCAGGAATCGATTGCGGTGCAGGAACAGACGGGGCACAAGCGCAGCCGGGTGTACTCGCTCCAAGGCCTCGGGGATGCGCTGCGCGAACAGGACAAACTGACGGAGGCGCGCAGAACTGCGGAAGAAGCGGTGGCGGCCGCCAAGGCGATGTCGGATGCGAGCAACACGGCGCAGGCTCAATTGCTGGCAGGCCAAATTGCGCTCGAGCAGGGGAAGCTGGCAGAGGCGGAACAGCTGGCGCGAGAAGCCGCGACGGCGCTCGAGAACATCAAGTCGCCGGAGAGTGCGGCGGTGGCGAATGGACTGCTGGCGGCGGTTCTGCTGAAACTCGGCAAGACCCGCGAGGCAACCGCCGCGGCAGAGCGTGCGATGACACAGGTACAGCAAGGCACAAACCGGACACCACGATTCTTCACAACCATCGTCCAAGCCAGAACGCAGGCGGCGAGCGGCAAGACGGCCGAGGCAAGCAAGTCGGTGCAGGGCGTGCTGGAGGAGGCCGAGAAGTACGGGTACTTGCCGTTTGAATTCGAGACGCGGCTTGCGCTGGGAGAGATTGAGAAGAAGTCCGGGAAGGCGGTGGCCGCTCGCACGCGGCTGGAAGCGCTGGAGAAAGAGGCGCGCGCAAAGGGCTTCCTCAGGATAGCGCGCAAGGCGAAAGAGGCCATGGGTTAGGGACCTAGCGCGTCCCGCTCGACCGGAGAACGATACTTGGTGTGCGCCCGTTGCGGCCGCCAGGCGGAGAGAAGAAAACCGACGGAGCAGGACAGGGTGTCCTGCTCCGGGAATCGATTGTTCCAGATCGTAGCGTGCAGACCGATCAGGAGCCCTTCGAACAGACGCTGAGGGATTCGCCCTGGAAGCTGAGCCATCCGTGCACCGTTGTACTGGTGGGCGCTCCGAAATACGGCAACGTGACAAGGTCCTGCAGGTTGTAGGTGAAGCCGTGCAGGACATAGCGGTAGCCACCATAGTTGGGGTTGTTTTCGAGGGGATCGCCATTTTCGAGGATGCCGCAGGGTGTGTTGTTGCCGTTGATGTTGACGACGAGGGGATCGTCGGCCCACTCACCGATTTCGTGGGAGAGCGCAGAGACATCCTGCGAGAAGGCGCCGGCGTGATCCACATAGGTGGCCTCGGCGTAGGCTTGCGGAGCGCTGGTGCTGCCTTCAGAACTGTGATAGCCGCCGATGCAACACCCGCCGCCTTCTGCGAGGTAGACGTCGTAGGTCAGGAAAATCGGCAAGGCGTTGGGCGTGATGCCAAGCTTGGTGATCAGGCCGGGCAACTGCGCGTCAAACCAGTTGATGTCGACCAATCCGGCGGTGAAGCCGAAGGGACTTCCGGTGGTGCCGTACTGCGTTGGAGGACTCAGAGTTTGCTCGGCGGTGACGGTAGGGCCACCGAGGAGCAGGTGAGAGTTGATGTGAGTCGTGACGGTTCCCCAGAAGTTGGCGCGGCGGAACGCGTCGACGTATTGCGTGGTGCCAACATCCACACCGCCCTGGGTGTAGGTGGTGGTCGCATCGAACAGGGGCGAGGTGACGGTGTTGTGGGTTACTGTACTGCCGTTGGAGAGGATGTGGGCGGGATCAAAGGTGATCTTGGTGCGACGCCGGGTCACTACGATTTTCACCGGGATGACGTAGACGGGAATGGTGGTGGAGGAGTTGGCTGCGGGGGCGGTGCCAACCATGTTATAGGTGTAGGTTGTTCCTCCGTAGGTGAAGCTACCGTTCCAGGTCGAGAGCGGAATCGAGGCAGCCAGGATGACGTCGCTACGCAGCCGTGGGGGGAGGGTTGTGAACCTGCCCTTGGGCGGCAAGGGGCTTAGCTGCATTTCACCGTTGTACTGGGCAAAGGAACCGATCGAAACGCACACCAGGAGGATGAGCGCAGCCAGCTGACACAAGTGTCCGAGACGTGGGTTCATGGTGATTCGTTCTCCTTCGTTGATACGTCGTACTGACGGTGGCGACGGCCTGACGTGCAGAGTTGGTGAAGTGACCCGGGGTTACAGCGATGGAGAAACATTGTGTAAGTGTGGTGTTGTGGATGTCAACGCGAAAGTGAAGGCTGGAGAGTGGGAAGGGCAGAGCAGGGAGTCGGAAGTCGTGGTCATTTTGGAGTCGTGGTTATTTTATTGATAGGAAAAGCGAAGTTCTTGATGGCAGGGGCACGCAGATGTGCCTGGGCCAGATCCTGGGGATCGAGAACAGAACTCCCTCTTGAGAGCGGTGGGTGTGCCCCGGGTGCAAGGGGTCGTTTGACTGCGGCTGCTGGTGCCGAGCAGGACGGCTCAGAACGACAGTTCCGTTTGGCGGGAGCAAGAGCACGGAACCGCAAGGCTCGCTCGAGTCGGCGAAGAACGCGCAGAAAGCTGGTGGCGTGGGCGATCGCTGGAGGTCGGGGGATTTCGATCGTGGACCGTGCAGAAAGACCGGCCTGAAACCAGTTGCGATCAAAGGGAATTTGTGAGGGCTCGAGGAGTGTGATTTGGCTACTTTTACTCTCTGGAGCCCCTCGTTGGTCTGACGAGACTTAGCTCGTCGACCCTTCTACATGATGTCCCCTCGCTTGCGCAGGAAGGCCGGGACGTCGAGGTTGTCCTGCTCGAAGTTGGCAGCCATGCTGCTGCGCACCAAATCGATCGGGAGCGGGTCGGGCTGAACCTGGGCCATGCCGGCGGTGGGCTCCGACATTGCGTCCTCCATCATGATGCGCTCGGGAACGGGCGTGGGATCGGGCTCGAAGCGCGGGGCGGGAGCCGGTTCAGGCTCGGGAAAATCCATGTGGTCGTTGTGGGTGGCCGCGAAGGAAGTGTGAACCTCCGGGGTTCGACGGCGCATGGCGGGGACTTCGCGGAAGCCGGTGGCAATGACGGTGATCTTCACGTTGTCCTTCATCTTCTCGTCGAGGACAGCGCCGAAGATGATGTTGGCGTCTTCGTGGGCGGCGCCCTGGATGATCGTGCAGGCTTGCTGCACCTCGGCGAGTTTCAGCGAATTGGAGCCGGTGATGTTGATGAGGATGCCGCGGGCACCGTCGATGGCACCGGCCTCAAGCAGCGGAGAGGCGATGGCCTTCTGGGCTGCGTCGGTGGTGCGGTGGCTGCCGTTGGCGGTGGCGGTACCCATGACAGCATAACCCATGGCGGCCATGATGGCCTTCACGTCCGCGAAGTCGCGGTTGATGATGCCAGGGATGGTGATGATGTCGGAGATCCCCTGAACGCCTTGACGGAGGATATCGTCGGCCACGCGGAAGGACTCGAAGAAGCCGGCGTTCTCGGCGACGGCGAGGAGCTTCTCGTTGGGAATGACGATGGTGGTGTCGACCGACTCCATGAGTTCGGCGATGCCGCGCTCGGCCTGGCTCATGCGGCGTTTGCCTTCAAAGGCAAAGGGCTTGGTCACGACGGCGACGGTAAGCGCGCCCATCTCGCAGGCGAGCGAAGCGATGATCGGGGCGGCGCCGGTGCCGGTGCCGCCGCCAAGGCCAGTGGTAACGAAGACCATGTCGGCACCCTCAAGGGCTTCGATGATCTTGTCGGAGTCTTCCAGAGCGGCCTTGCGGCCGACTTCGGGATTGGCGCCCGCGCCAAGGCCGTTGGTGAGTTTCACACCGAGCTGAATCTTCACCGGGGCGCGCGACATGCGCAGCGCCTGCAGGTCGGTGTTGGCGGTGACGAACTCGATGCCCTCGACACCAGCGTCGATCATGCGGTTCACAGCGTTGCCACCGCCGCCGCCCACGCCGATGACCTTGATCTTGGCGTCGTTGCGGGGTTCTTCGTTGAAGCTGATGCGGATTCCGGAATCGTCGTTTTTCATGTGCACCACCGTTGGTTAATTTTGCGTTCTCGGGACGAAGTCGCAAACCTCAAGGGCTAGAACCTGTTGCTTATCAGTGACCCCTTGTGGCACGACTGAAGTCGTGCCCTTCCCAAAACCCAGTCCTGGTGACGCGACGCAGGTTGGCAGGTCCGGGGACCACACCTGGTGACCGATGGTCGCGCGTGTGAGGAAACCAACCCCGAAACAGGCGAGGATGGGCGCGCGACCGGCGCGCCGCCATTCCCAAGATCGACTGCCGGATCTCCGGTTCATGCGCCCTTCCGGGTTGCGAAGAGGTTTTTCAGGCGCGAGCTCCAGCGGCCGTCTTGAATGCCGCGGGCTACTCGTGCGCGGTGGCCGTAATAGATCATGCCGAGCGCGGTCGCAAATTCGGGCTCGGCCAGTTCGCTTGGCATTTTCGCCAAGGGCATTGGCCAGGAAAGACGCACGGGCTTGCGCAGAACGGATTCGGCGATGTCGATCAGACCGGGAAGGCGCGAGCCGCCTCCGCTCAGGACCAGGCCGGCGATACAGAGGTCGAACATGCCGCTCTGGCGCATGGTGTCGCGCAGCATTTCGCAAAGCTCGCGGGCGCGCGGTTCAAGGATTTCACCGAGCAGGCGCTGGGGCAGCAGGCGCGACGGGCGGTCGCCGACGCTGGGAACTTCAACTTCGTTGCCTTCGGGGATCAGTGTGACGATGGCGTTGCCGTAAAGCTTCTTGAGTTTTTCGGCTTCGTTGACCGGAGTGCACAGACCGACCGAGAGGTCGCTGGTGAAGTGATCGCCGCCGACTGGGATCACGCCGGTGTAGGCGACCGCACCGTGATGAAAAACGGCGAGCTCGGTGGATCCGGCGCCGATATCGGCGAGGCAGATGCCGAGGTCGCGTTCGTCGGAGCGCAAGACAGAATCGGCGCAGGCCAGCGGCTCGAAGACGGTATCGTCGACATGGACGCCGGCGCGATTGACAGCGGTGACGACGTTTTGAGTGGCGCTCGTCGCCGAAGTCACCATGTGCACGCGGACTTCGAGGCGGGCGGCCATCATGCCCAGCGGATCGTGGACACCGGGTTGCTCATCGAGGATGAATTCCTGCGGCAGGAGATGGAGGATCTCGCGGTCGGAGGGCAACGAGATGGCGCGGGCCTTGTCAACGGCCATGCGGATTTCCTCCTTGGCGATTTCGCGGGGACGCGTGCCGAACGTGATGCCGCCCTGGCTGTTCAAGCCCCGCACATGGACGCCAGCGACTCCTACGAGCGCGTGCTCGATGGGGGCTCCCGAGACGTCCTCGGCAGCTTCGACGGCCTTCTGGATCGATGACACAGCTTTATCGAGATCGACGATCACGCCCTTGCGCGAGCCGCGCGATTCGGAGACGCCGTGTCCGCGATAGCGGAGTCCGTTGTCGGTAATTTCGGCGACCAGTGCACAGGTCTTGGAGCTGCCCACGTCAATCACCGTCAGAAAATTCGCCTGCTGATTCCCCATGCCTATGGATGATCCTGTTGTTCCTGATTCCTGGCGATCGCCGGACTCGGTTTCTTTTTGTCGGGCGCCGCATTCTCGGGCTGAGTCTTGGCCGCTGCGGCGTGCTTGGCCGGTACAGGCGCGCTGGTCTGCGCTTGCGGCTTCGGCTGCGTACCAGCGGGCTTGGTTGTGGATACGGCTTTCGCCGATTTCTTCGCCGCGGCTCTGTGCCGGGCGTGGTGCGCCATCTTTTTTGTCGCTGGCCTGGTCGCGGTTTTAGCCACAGGATGTGCGACCGGCTTCGGTGGGGTGCCGATGGGCCTGGTCGCAGGAATCGGGATTGCCGCCGTTGCAGCAGTCGTCTGGGCAGCCCACGGTTTCGAAGCGACCGGTTTCGGGGCGGCCGGACGAGCGGTACTGAGCACATGAATCAGCGCGGCCTGTCTGACTCCAGCGGCCATCGCAGCTTTCTCGGCGGCGGGCGTGAGTGGCCCAGCCCGCGCGCTTCCCAGCTGGTCCGGGTTCACGATGATCTGGTGATCGTAACGGAGATCGACAGAGTCGAGCTTGTCGAACTGCTGGCGCCAGGCTTGCACGTGGGTGACGTAGACCTTGTAGCGCGCGAGGAAATCGGTCGAGCCCAGATGCACGAGAACCGCACCGGCGGGATCGTTGGCGAGGACTTTTACGTCGTCCTGATCGGAGATGTCGACTTCGCTCAGATCCTGCGAGTAGTGAGCACCGTCGGAGTCAAGCTGGCCGAGAAGTTCGTTGTAGATCTTCATGCGCGCCGCACGAGTCGAGAGCGGCTCGCCGAGATTCATGCCGACGATCACCGGGAAAGAATATTTCTGCTTGCCGGTGCCGGGGAGTTCCATCAGCGTGCCGCCGGCGTCGATCAGCGAGATGCGCGATCCGAGCCGAGCGAACGCGATGGGTGTGCGCTCGTGGATTTCGACAACCAGCCGGTTGGGGATAAAGCGCATGACGCTTGCGGATTCCACCCAGGGAATTTTTTCGAGCTGCGCTTTGCGCTCGGCGAGGGGAATAAAGAAGATGTTGCGACCGATGTCGCCGCCGAGGACGTCGATGACCTGTGCGTGCGGGACGTTGTGCGTGCCGGTGATTTCGATGTCATCGCTGGACTCGATGCGGAAGCGCCAGTTGCGCTCGCCATACTGATAGATGGCGGCGCCGGCGATGCTCACCAGGCAGAACGTGAACAGAGCAATGGCGGTCCACTTGAGCCCGCTGACGGCCTTTTTCGGAAGAGGACTGCGGCGAGCGGACACCCTCTTTTGCCCGCGCAGAAACGGGGATTCTTCCTCGACGTCGAGGTCGACCAGGCGCGCATCGTCGAGCGATTCGCGGTCCGGTTCCCCCGGCGGAGGGTACAACTGTTCCTGCACGATGGTGGGACTGCTTTTCCGCGCCATCTATCAGGTAGTTGTCGTAGAAAATCGCTGAGCGGAAATAACTATAACGGCTTTTCGGGGATTGAGATAGACAAAATCTTGGTTCGGGAGGCGCGCGCGCCAAGGAAAAAAAGGACTTTCCCCGCGCAGACACCAAACCACCCGGGAAAACCGATACCAATAGCACCGGGAGCCTTAGATTAGGCCGTCGGAATCGTTGTCCTCGACCTGCACATGAACCGGAGGAACGTGGATCTGGGGAACCCTGACTTGGGGGATCCTGATCCGGGGAATGTTGACCTGCGGGATGTTGATCTCCGGAATCTGCACCGAGGGCACGGCCACCGTGGACATGAACGCGCGCACATTGACGGCGGGCATTACGGGCATATCTACGGTGGGCACGTGTACCACCACACGCGACGTGCCCGAACAAAGCTGGTTGTGTTCGAGGACGACGACCTTGGCTTGGGCGCGGGCGATTTTGCACTGCGCGACTTCGAGCCGGCGCTGGATCCGGTCAACTTGAGCGGTGGAGAGTCTTTCCTGCAGGCGAGCCAGGCGCTCTTGCGCGCGGGCGATGGTCGAGGGCTCACCGCCAAGCATGATTTCGGCCGTGGCGAAGAAACGGTCTTTTTGCTCGGTGACGCGCTCCAACAGTGCGCAAGGTCGGTCTGCGAGGCTATGAAGCCAAGGGAATTCGCCGTCGTGGTAGGCGCCATTCAGCCCCAGAGCCAGAACTCCCGCCGCTAACCAATACCAAGCTTTTTCGGTCGCCATACGCTGCTCCTTGCAGTTGCGATGGTTTTTAGACGGAGGGTGCCTGCATTTGTTATCAGAGCCTGCATCTTTGTTATCAGAGAAAGATACGTGGGAAAGGGGAGAAAGGTTTCCGGAAAGTTGGTTGCGTCTCGAAGTGAGACGCATTCCGCCCGGTGGGTAGCAGGCCAGACGGCAACCAGGCGATAGGCTCACTCCGCGGGCTGGTGGTACACTCCACGCGCCGTCAAATCTTCAAGTTACAGCGGATGAACCATCCTGGGTGGAGGTGTTCATGGTGCGGTCGCTCGTCCTGTGGTTTGCCTTGTTCCAGATTCTGAGCGCTAGGGCAGCCGGTCAAGACAACATTTCTGGCGATCAGGCGCAACCGGGATCGGTCGAGGCGATCGCGGCGGCGACGGGAGACCCGCGGTATCTGTCTCCGTGGGTTTCGTATTTGCCGGAGTCCTCGACAGTGCCGTCTCCTCTTTCTTACTGGGGGCGGATCGCGGGTGCTCCGGGAGAACTTGCGGGGACGGAAAAGACCTACGGCTACTGCCGGGCGCTGGCGGCGGCTTCGGCGCGGGTGAAGCTGTTCACGCTGGGGCATAGCGAGGAGGGGCGGGAGATTTTGATGGTGGCGGTGGCGGACGAGGAAGGGATTCGAGACCTGGACAAACTGAAGGCGGCGACGGCGGCGCTGGCCGATCCGCGCGTGACCGACAGGACGGCCGCGGAGAAGCTGATTGCCGGTGCGCGCCCTATCTATTACCTGAACGCGGCGCTGCATTCCGATGAGACCGGGTCGACCGAGGCGATGGTCGAATTGGCGTACCGGCTGGCGGTTTCCGAACAGCCGATGATCCGGCGGATCCGCGAACAACTGGTGGTGCTGATCAATCCGGTGTCGAATCCGGACGGGCGGGACAAGGTGGTGGACTGGTTCTACCGGTACCTGAAGGGTAAAACCGATTTTGCGAACCTGCCGCGGCAATCGCCGCCGTATTGGTCGAAGTACGCGTTTGTGGACATCAACCGCGATTCGCACCAGCAGACCCACGAGACGACCCGGGCGGTGAACCGGATGTACTTCGATTGGCACCCAACCGTGGTGCACGATCTGCACGAGGGAATGCCAATGCTGATGAGCTGGAATGGCACGGGACCCTATAACCCGAATGTGGACCCGATCACGTACACGGAGTTTCTCGAGTTGAGCTTTCACGAAGTCGAGGCGATGACGGCGATGGGGATGCCCGGAGTGTCGACCTGGAATTTTGGGGAGGCGTTCTCGCATTTCTATCTCGATTCGGTGGGAATGAATCACAACAGCATCGGGCGCGGGTACGAGACCTGGGGGAACGGGTCGGCGGAAACGATGCGGCGAGAGATTCGGCCGGACGAGACGACGCGGGAATGGTGGCGTCCATTGCCGCCGGAGACGGGCGAGGTGTCGTGGTCGGCGCGCGACAACCTGAATTACCAGGAGACCGGAGCGCTGGCAGCGCTCGACTACAGCGCGCGCAACGCGAAGCAGATGCTGCACAATTTCTACCAGAAGGGGTGGGACTCGTGGCAGAAGGGTCTGCATGAGCCGCCCTATGCCATCTTGATCCCGGAGGATCAGGGGGACCGGGCACGGGTTGCGGCCATGGTGAAGCTGCTTCTGGGGCAGCACATCGAGGTGGGCCGAGCGGCCACGGCGATCACCGTGAAGGAAGGGTCGTTTCCGCCTGGAACTTTCGTGGTTCGGTTGGATCAGCCGTACCGGAACTATGCTGTGGATTTGCTGACACCGCAACATTATCCGAAAGACGGCAACGAGCCCTACGACGATGTGTCCTGGGAATTGCCCGCGCACTACCGGTTGAACGCGGTCACGACAGCCGATGTTGCGGTAAAGTCGGCAGCACTGAGCCCGCTGAAGGACTCGCCCAAGCCGACCGGGCACGTGGAGGGCGCAGGGCCGGTCTTTCTGCTGAAGGACACGGGACAGGAAGGATTGCTCGCGGCTCGCTACCGCCTGGCCAAGTTCCCGATCGAGGTCGCCGAGCGCGCGTTCAAGTTGGGTGAAGACGACTTCCCTGCCGGGTCGTGGATTCTGCCGGCCCAGGATGGGCTGGCGGATGCGGTGCACGGCATCACAAGCGAGTTGTGGCTCGACTTCGTTCGCGTGGCTGCGGCTCCGGATGTGGCGCGGCATGCAGAGAAGGCTGCGCGGGTCGGCGTGTGGGTGCCTTGGGCGGATACGGATTCGATTGGATGGGTGCGCTACTCGCTCGATCAGCGCAAGGTGCCCTATACCTATTTGCGCGATGAAGACATCCGCACGGGAGAGTGGCGGGATCAGATTGACGTTCTGGTTTATGGGCACGTCGATCTGGAACTGGCGGAGCAGATTCATGGGCTGCCGAAGCAGTGGGGGCCGATGCCGTTCAAGAAGACGGCGCAGAGTCCGAGTTTTGGGACGCCGGCGGAGTCCGATGACATCACGGGCGGGATCGGATGGGAAGGGCTGGCTCAGATTCAGAAGTTCGTGGAGGACGGCGGGCTGCTGGTCACGCTGGGCAGCGGTTCGATGCTGGCGCTGGAGGGCGGTATTGTGCGCGGGGTGCGGCGTTCCTCGGGTGGCGTGCCACGGAGCACGCAAGGGGGCGGGGCGTCTTCATCGGCGGCGGCGCAAAATGCCGCGACCAGGACTCCAGGAGCGCATGTGCGGGTGACATTCGATCGGCCGGAATCTCCGCTGGCCTACGGGTATAGGGAGCGGACGTGGGTGTTCCGGCAAAACTATCCGTTGTACGACGTGCCCCGAAAGTGGCTGCGCATGGCCTATTGTACGACTTGCCTCGACGGGCCCCAGGATCGGAGCGCGATCGTGATGGAGTGGGGAGACCGGGATGGGGCGCCGTTGGTGGTGAGTGGGCAGGCCTGGGGCGAGGACCGGCTGATTGGGCGGCCGGCGATACTCAATATGCCGGTGGGACATGGGCACGTGGTGACGTTCAACTTCAATCCGCTGCATCGGGATATGAATCGCGGAGACCACCGGCTGGTATGGAACGCGATTTTGAACTGGGAAGCGATTGGGTCGGCGAAGGCAACGAGCACTTCGCACTGAAAGTCAGCGCCGGGCCAGCTTTGCGCCCCATTCTTCCGGGCTCAAGTCGCGGGCGTGGCGCGAAAAGAGCCAGTGGTGGCCGTCGAGGTCCTCGACCGCGTACTGGAGTTCACCGTAGACGGTTTCGTGAAGATCCTCGAGGAGCTTGGCACCGGCTGATTTCGCTCTCTCGAAGTGGGCTTCGATACTTTCGACGAATACGGTCAGGCTCTGCGTTCCGTAGCCGAGTCGGGCGGGGCTGGCGCAGCCGGGCCGCGCTCGCTTGAGCATGAAACAGGCGTCGCCGAAGCGCATCTGGGCTCCGCTGATCGGCTCCCCGGGCTCGCCGTAGTGGTAGTGCTCGGTGAAAGCGAAGGTCCGGGTAAGCCAGGCGACGGCCTCGGCAACGTCCTGATAGATGATGTGGGGCAGGACCGTGTCGGTGGGCACGGAGCGATTCTTCAGCCATGATTTATCGTAGTACGGCTCACTGGGAAGACGCCACCGGGAGAAATCCGGATTGTGCGACCGCGCAAGAAGTCGTGCTGAACGCCTAAGGCGGGCGATGACGATGCGACTATTGTTGAGGTCGCCGAGAACGGGGTTGGGCGGTGTCGGAATTCCGGCAAGAAAAAACCCTGCGCCTTGTCGATTTCGCCGCTCGCCGTTCGACGCACCAATAGGGAAGCTGGTTTACGACGTGCGGCGGCCCGATCAAAATCCGAATTAAAGGAGACATGACGATGCGATTCTTGTGCATATACAAACCCAGCAAGGCGGAGGGCACACCCCCAACCCAGCAGGAAGTGACCGAGATGGGCAAGTTCGTCGAGGAGAGTATGAAGTCGGGCTCGCTGCTGGCCACCGAGGGGTGCTTGCCGAGCGCGAAGGGTGCGCGCGTCCGGCTCTCCGGAGGAAAGTACACGGTGACCGACGGGCCGTTCACCGAGGCGAAGGAACTGGTGGCCGGATTCGCGCTCATCCAGGCTAAGTCCAAGGAAGAGGCGATCGAACAAGTCAAGCAATTCCTCAGAATTGCGGGTGACGGGGAGACCGAAATTCGCCAGGTGTATGAAGCCCCGGACTGCCGTCCCGAGACCGGCCCCGAATTTGCCAAGGCGTACGAGCGGCAAAACGCGTAAGCGGGAAATCCCACCCTTCTTCGCTGGAGGGTGGGGACTTTCGCAGTTTCAGGCGTGGATCATCGAATCACGGCCTTTACGGCCGGGAGCGCAAGCCCCCGGAACAGGGCGTTTACCTCGTCCGCCGAGAGGCGTAATTTGCCATCGGCCCACAAGCGGACGAGTCCGAACAGGCCCCCGGCGACGAACTGAACCACGGCTTCCGCGGGTACTGCTTCGTTGCGCGCGAGCGCGGCCTTCACGTCCTCGCGCACCAGGTCGATGATCAGCTTGTGCATGAGGTGATGGATCAGGGCGCCACTCTGCTCACCGGCCATCGCACGAAACACGTCACGATAGCCGGCGACATGATCGAAGATTTCCCGTGTGAACGCGAACAGGCGGTCGTCAGCGCCTCCCCGGCGGGCGTGCGCCTGGCGTTGGTGCTCTCTGAGGATAGCGCGCAGGGCATCGAATCCGCTGAGCAGGAGGTCCTGCTTGTTGTCGAAATGCGCATAAAAGGTTGCCCGACCCAGGTTGGCGCGATCAAGGATGTCCTGCACGGTAAGCGACTCAAACCCCTTCTCTTCGATCAACGACAGCAGTGCCGCACGGACAAGCTGTTTCGTCCGCTGGATGCGCCGGTCTTCTTTTCCCGCAACTTTCCTCACTGGCCTTTCAGGCATCGCGGTTTCCCGTCTTCCGAACAGTCCGACCCGCAACGTTCGCTAACAGACATTTCCCCCCGAGCTGTGCTGGCTCCTGTCCGCATTTCCGAACATAATGTTCAGAACTGAACGTGCCTCCCGCATAGAACACCGGTGAAGAGGGTGAGCAAGATTATGAAATCAGGAGCTGAAATCATGAGCCAACCTACCCAGGCTTATCTTCCGGCAGCCGGACACGACTGGCTGCTTCCTCTCTACGATCCCTGCGTGAAACTGCTCGGCGGCGAAGCCGCCCACGGAGCGCTGATCGAGCAAGCGGCTCCGGAGTCGGGACAGCGCGTTCTTGAAGTGGGTTGCGGCACGGGAACCCTGGCCGTGCGTATCAAGCGACTGCTTGCCGACGTCGCGGTGGTCGGGCTGGATCCGGATCCCAAAGCTCTTGCCCGGGCGCGGCGCAAGACGGCGCGCGCAGGGGTCTCCGTGCAATTTGACCTGGGTTTCGGAGATGCGCTCCCTTATCCCGAGGCGTCTTTCGATCGGGTTCTCTCGGCGTTTATGTACCACCACCTGCCCACCGAGGTGAAGGGGAAGTTCCTCCGCGAGGTCCGGCGCGTCCTGAAACCCGGTGGCTCCTTTCACATGCTCGACTTTGAACAGACAGGTGGCGGCGTGCATCACTTTCTGGCTCGCCTACTGCATACCAGCCACCGCTTAGAGGACAATTCTGAAGACCGTGTTCTCGGTCTGATGAGCACGGCTGGGTTCGTCAAGACAAACAAGGTTGGGCGCCGAACGATGCTGGTGGGACGGGTCGCCTATTACCGGGCATCTCCTTAGGCATTGGCCCTTGGATGCAGACATCGTCCTCACATACACTGATCCCGCGGTAGCTAGGTTCGAGCGATACACCGAAAAAGCGCGACACCGAAAAAGCGCGCTGGGTGATCTTTTTTGCCCGGTAAGAAGCCTCCCAGTTCGGCTCGCCGTGCATCGAGACCGAGCATCTTTGGCTGGCGATACTCCGTGAAGACAAAGGGTTGACCAACCGGTTTCTGCGCACCCACGCGCCGGTCGAGTCCATCCGAAAGCGGATGGAGGAACACGCCATCGTCCGCAAGAAGACGTCGACCTCGGTCGACCTGCCCTTGAGCAACGAGTCCAAACGGGTGCTGGCCTACGGGGCGGAAGAGGCCGAGCGCCTCGCCGACAAACACATTGGACCCGAGCACCTGTTTCTCGGGTTGTTGCGCGAAGAAAAATGCTTTGCGGCCGACCTGTTGAGGGCGCGGGGCGTCCGCCCGAGAGGAAATCGCCCGCCGGCAGCGGGACACGCCAGTCGCGCAACCGAGCAGACCGGTCAGACCCCTGAACGAGGTCAAGACCTACATCAGCGACCCGGCGGAGCTGACCCAACCGCTCGTCGGACGCGAGCGCGAATTGGAGCGGCCCATCGAGATTCTCTGCCCGTTATTCTACGAAGAATCCGGTGCTGGTTGGGGCTCCCGGGGTCGGCAAACGCACCATCGTTGGCGCTCTCGCCCGGCTCATTGCCGGGGGTGGAGCTCCGCAGCCGCTGACCAAGCGAGCGGTGGTGGCGCTCGATCTGCCTCCCTACCGCGTGCTGGATAAGGATCGGTCCTGGCAACAAGAGGCTCGATGAGGCGCTGGTGGAGGCAGGCCAGGAAGGCGCGATCTTTTTCGTGAACCAGATGCACGACCTGCCCGGCGGGGTCTCGCCGGTCAGCCCGATGCACGTCAACGAACTGCTGCAGCGGCCCATCGTGGCCGGAAAAATCCAGTGCATCAGCACGGCGACACCGGCCAGCCATGCGAAGTTGCTCGCCGACCAGCACTGGCTCGGACAACATTTCGAGGCGGTGCGGGTAGCGCCTGCGGGCGAACAGGACGCCCTCAAGGTGCTGCTCGGCATCAAGAATGCTTACGAACAGTTCCATGGTGTCACCTACACCGACGATGCGATCACGTCTGCGGTCTACTACGCGAGCCGTTGCATCAAGAACGGATACCTGCCCGGCAAGGCGGTGGATCTGATCGATGAAGCGGGCGCCTGCGCCCAGTTGCACCCCGGCAAACTGCCGGAGGAAGTCATTGAGGTCCAGAAGCGCATCCGGTTCATTGTGCAGCGCATGGAAAATTCGATCGCGAATCACGAATTTGAAAAAGCGCGCTTCTATTCGGCGAGGAAAAGAAAGAGTGCGAGGCCCTGCGCCAATTACGCCGGACCCACAAGCTCGACCAGCGCCCCGGGTTGGCGGTCACGCGCGAGGATGTCGAGACTGTCGTCGCCAAGTTGACTGGACTGTCGGTTACCGAGATTCGGCACTCCCGTGGTGGTGATCCCCCTGCCCGCCGCGAGAGATGAACGGATCCTGGGTTCGCCAAACGAATACAACAACGCTCGGCACGGCAGTGCCGCCGAAAAAGTGTGCGTCGGGGGACCTTGTTTCTGCTAGCGGAATCGATGCTCGGGCCTTGCGCTTGTCGATTGAAACATGTTGTGATCGATCATCGTGGCGGACAGCGATACTCATCGTGCGATCGATGTCGTGTGGAGAATCGAGTCGGCGCGGCTCATCGCCGGCCTGACCCGCGTGGTGCGCGACGTGGGTGTGGCAGAGGACCTGGCGCAGGATGCGTTGGTGGCCGCGCTTGAACAGTGGCCGGATTCAGGAATCCCGGACAACCCGGGCGCATGGCTCATGGCCGCCGCCAAACATCGCGCCATCGACCGGCTGCGGCGAAATAGCCTGCTCGAGCGTAAGCACGAAGAACTTGGACGCGAGGTTGCGGTCCGGGAAATGGCCGTGCCGGATCTCACTGCCGCACTCGACGATCCGGTGGGCGATGACCTGCTGCGTCTGGTCTTTATATGTTGCCATCCGGTGCTGGCAACCGAGGCGCGGGTGGCGCTCACACTGCGCTTGCTCGGAGGCCTGACGACCGGTGAGATCGCGCGGGCTTTTTTGGTCGCGGAGCCGACGGTCGCACAACGCATCGTGCGGGCCAAGCGGACGCTGGCGGAAGCGCAGGTCCCGTTCGAGGTTCCACGCGGGGCCGACCTCGCAGGGCGTCTGGCGTCGGTGCTCGAGGTGGTGTACCTCATCTTCAATGAAGGTTACTCGGCGACGGCCGGGGATGACTGGATGCGGCCTGCGTTGTGCGAGGACGCGCTGCGACTGGGACGGATCCTGGCTGAGCTTGCGCCGGATGAGCCGGAGGTTCACGGACTGGTGGCGCTCATGGAGATCCAGGCGTCGCGGGCGCGAGCGCGAATCGGGCCCTCGGGAGAACCGATCCTGCTGTTCGACCAGAACCGTGCACACTGGGATCAACTGCTCATCCGCCGCGGACTGGCCGCATTGGATCGGGCTGAGCAATTGGGTGGCGCGCTCGGGCCGTACGCGCTGCAGGCCGCGATCGCGGCGTGTCACGCGCGGGCACGGACTCCGGAAGAGACCAATTGGAAGCGCATCGTGGCGCTCTACGAGACACTCGCGCAACGCATACCCTCACCGGTCGTCGAGCTGAATCGAGCGGTTGCTGTGGGTATGGCATTTGGCCCGGCGGCCGGGTTGGAGCTTGTGGACGCGCTCATCACCGAGCCGTCCCTCGAGAAATATCATCTGTTGCCGACTGTGCGAGGCGACCTCCTGGCCAAGCTTGGCCGCGCGCGCGAAGCGGGGGCGGAGTTTGAGCGAGCAGCCCGCCTCACACAGAATACGCGCGAGCGTGAATTGCTGCTTGAGCGTGCCGCCACCTGTGCGCGCGAAATGGCCGGGCCCGAAGCGCGCTGACCAAGCGCTGGACACAAGGCGCGGTCCTCGGCCACTGAGTCCAGTTCGTTGGGCCGTGAATCCCCTGCGAGCACCCCGTAAATCGGCACCGATCGTAACCTCAAACCCGTGCCCGGCGATCCACGCTCTGGCGATCCATGCTCTGGCGATCCATGCTCTGGCGATTCATGCTCTGGCGATTCATGCTCTGGCTGATTGCGCTCGCCGCGATGCTGGCGGCAACCGGACGCGGAGGCACATCGAGCGGCACCACGGCGCTGGGCTGGTTGCCGAACCTCGTTCACGCGATGGCTAGCAGCAGCGGACAAGGCAAACATCACGCTGACGATCCAGCAGTAATACCCAACCGTAACCAACCCTCGGGCAGGCAGCCGCAACTACGGCTGCCTGTCTTCTGTTTAAGCGCAATGCTTGCCGAGGGCATCCTTTCCCCAGTTCCTCTTCGCTGTCTGGCTGTGAGTCGAGCGCGATTGGGCTGCATCTGGCGCGACCGCTGGCAATGGGTCGTGAGGTGATCTGTTTCCGAGGTCGAGACGGTTTTTCCAAGGAGCGGACGCGTTGCTTGCATGTTCTGATTCGCCCTTGTCGAGGCGTCCACGTAAGTCTTTTGTTTGCCGTCGCTTGGCGAAACGCCACCCCGAAACGACATGGGACATAGAGTTGCATTCACTAGCATCGATGAAAGCCTCATCTTCAAACGCATTCCGCGACCTGGAGCTCAGCGTGCCCTCGGTGCGCGCCGGAATGAGCAGAGTGGAGCGGCGGGAGTGGTGGCTGTGGTCGAGTGCCGTGCTCGTGACGATGCTGCTGACCATGGGCATTGCATCCTTTCTCCTACCCTTGTTGCGTCGCAGCGAATTCGAGCTGGGGGGTCTGCATCTGCCCAGCATCGTGCGCGGGCTGGTTGGCCTGGTGCTCCTGTTCGACATTCACGTGGTTTATCAACAACTCCAGATTCACCGCATTCGGCGACTGCTGCTCGAACGCGAAGAGCTTTTCCGTGTGATCACCGAAAACGCTGCCGACATGATCGCGGTGGTCGATACCAAAGGACGTTTCCTCTACAGCAGTCCCGCCTACGAACGCATCCTGGGATACGCGGCGGATGAGTTGCGGCACACCACGGTCTTCGACCAGATTCACCCCGCCGATTGTGCCCTTCTGCTCGAAGCGACGCAGGAAAAACGGAGTTCCGGCAGCGGAAGAAGAGTCGAGTACCGCATACGGCACCGGGATGGAAACTGGTGCATGCTCGAATCCACCACCAGTGCAATCGTGAACGCCCAGGGCGAGGTGCAGCGATTTGTAATCGTGAATCGCGACATCACGGCCCGCAAGAGTCTGGAAGAACAATTCCGCCAATCCCAGAAGATGGAGGCAGTCGGACGGCTCTCGGGCGGCATCGCACACGACTTCAACAATATTCTGGGCGTCATTATCGGCTACGGGGAGATTCTGCAAGAGAAGCTGGAACCCGGCAACCGGTTCCGCGGCTGCGCGGACGAAATTCTGCTGGCGGGTCGCCGGGCGGCATCGCTTACCCGTCAACTGCTGGCCTTCAGCCGGCAGCAGGTGCTCGCTTCGAGGGTGCTCGAGCTGAATGCGGTCATCGCCGACACGGAGAAGATGCTGCGCCGGGTAATCGGCGAGGACATCGAACTCAACACAAACCTGAGCTCCGAACTGGGGCGAGTCAAAGCGGATCAGAGCCAGATTGAACAAGTAATTCTGAACCTGGCGGTAAACGCCCGTGACGCCATGCCGGAGGGCGGAACTCTCACCATCACCACCGAGAATACCGAACTGGACACGGTCGCCGTCCGCCGGTACTCGTATCCGGTAAAACCGGGCCGTTACGTTCTGCTGTCCGTGAATGACACCGGGGTTGGAATGGACGTCGAAACTCAAGCGCGCATCTTCGACCCGTTCTTCACCACCAAGGAAAAAGGCCAAGGCACCGGACTTGGCCTGTCCACGGTCTATGGAGTCGTAAAACAGAGCGATGGCTACATTCACGTGAATAGCGAGATCGGCGCGGGTACGACCTTCAAGATCTACCTGCCTCTGCTCGACCAACCCGCCGACCCGGAACCGGGCCGGACAGAGGAGAAGCCACCCCAGGGCGGGGCGGAAACGATCCTGCTGGTCGAAGACGAGGACATGCTGCGCACGCTGACGCGAAACGTGCTGGAGCTTCTGGGTTATACGGTCCTGGAGGCTGCCAACGGCAAACATGCGTGCACCATCAGCGAACAACAGGCGGCCCCCATCGACCTGCTCCTCACCGACGTCGTGATGCCGGGCATGAATGGCCCCGCCCTGGCACAGCGCCTGATGGCCTCACGACCGGGATTGAAGATTCTTTACACGTCTGGATACACCGGCCAAGGGGTCGGTCAGGGTGTGTTGCCCGAGGTATGTCATTTCATCCCCAAACCTTTCACGCGTGAAGACCTGGCCCGAAAAATACGCGAGGCTCTGGACGACTCCGTCCTCCCACTGGACGGCGTTCACGACAGGCGAGCGGAGAACTCGGTGTCTCAGGAGGCTCAATCATGAAGAAGGTCTTGGTCGTGGACGACGATTCCGCAATGCGCGGGTTGCTCCGCATGGGTTTGTCGGAGTACTACGAAGTGTTCGACAGCGGTGATCCGGAGCAAGCCTGGGCGCTCGCGCTCGAGCACAAACCGGATGCCTTGCTGCTCGACCTCGTGATGCCGAAGTTCTCGGGCCTCGAACTGCGCAGCAGTTTCCAAGCTTTAAGCCACACGTCCCGGCTCCCTATCTTCGTGATCACAGGTCATTCCGGGCACAAGTACCGGGAGCAGTGCAAGGAACTGGGGGCGACGGGATTCTTCGAGAAGCCGGTTGATTTCGTGAAGCTGAGAGCCAGTCTGGACGCTGAACTAGGCGATCAGAGGCCCGAACGGCGATCGGCAGTTCGCGTACAGATGCGGGTCGTTTTGAAACTGCAGGGCACGGATCCTTCCGGGAAGCAATTCGAGGAGCTCGCGGAAACCGAGAATGTAAGTGCGAGCGGATTCCTCTGCATCTGTTCGCGTCCGCTGGTGAAGGGCGCAAGCTGCGATGTCTATCGCACTGGGTCCAGTGACCGCTACGTCGGGCAAGCTCGAGTCGTTCGGAAGGCATCGCCCGGCGACCTCTGGCACCGATACGGATTCAGGTTCCAAGGGACGATTGCGAACTGGGTGCTACACCATGAAGGTGCGACCGCGCCCAAGCATTGAGGCTACTTCGAGCCTTGCGCCGCACCCAACGCGTCGTCGGCTTCCGCGCGGGACAGCCCATATTGCTTGATCTTGTGGTAGAGAGAACTGCGCGGAATGCCCAGCCGCTTGGCAGCCGATTCGACATGACCCTTTTCGCGATGCAGGACCAGGTCGATGTATTCCCGTTCCATTTCTTCCAGTGTCTTATTACCACTCTCCCCCACTGGACGCTCCAGCAGCGCATCGAAGTGGAGATCCTTGTCGGTGAGTACGCCCGTTCCGCTGAGCAGGACCGCGCGCTCGAGGAGGTTGCGCAACTCGCGGATATTCCCCGGCCAGGAGTAGGAAGCAAGGGCGCGGAGAGCGCTCTGGCTGAGTTCGACGGGACCGGAGCCGAGATCAGCAATGAGACGATCGAGGAGGTAGCGGGCCAGAATTTCCACGTCTTCGGGCCGTTCGCGAAGAGGAGGAATGGTCAGCCGAATGGTGCTGATGCGAAAGTACAAGTCGCCTCGGAACCGGTTCTCCTGGACGAGCCTGGCAAGGTCCTGGTGGGTCGCTGCAATGAGCCGGGCGTCGACTTTTTTGTCGCGGACATCGCCCAAACGGCGAAATTGCTTTTCTTCGAGGACCTTGAGGAGCTTGGGCTGGATCACGAGATCGACGTCGCCAATCTCATCCAGGAACAGAACTCCCCGGTGCGCGATCTCGAACAATCCGGTCTTGTTCTGCACGGCTCCGGTGAACGCGCCTTTTTGATGTCCGAACAATTCGGTTTCCAGAAGGTCGCGCGATAGACCGCCACAATTGAGATCGACAAACGGCTCCGCGGCGCGCGGGCCATTCTGATGGAACCAGCGAGCGAGCACGCCTTTTCCACAGCCGGTCTCGGCCTGGAGCAGGATCGTGGTTTCCGCAGAGCGGACTTTGTTACAGGTCTCCTCCAGCTTTTTAATGCTGCTGCTGACGCCCAGGAAAGGATTCACCCGGTTGCGCTGGTTCCGCGTCTGTTCTGCCTGCTGGTTCTGGCGGTTGCGTTGATTATCCAGGCCTCGCTGGATCATCGCGAGCAAAGCCTTCAGCTCGGGAGGCTTGGTCAGGAATTGCTCGGCTCCCAGTTTGATGGCTTCGACAGCCAGTTCGATTGATCCGTGCCCGGTCAGCACGATGACCGGATTAGCCGGGTGAATGGCCCGTAGCCGCGGAAGGAGATCCAAAGCATTGCCGTCCGGGAGCTGATAGTCAATCACGGCAGCGTCGGGGAGCGCCTCTCGCCAGAGATCTTCGCCCTTGGCGCAAGTCTCCGCGACCAGGACCTCATACCCGTTCATCTGCAGGTACTCGCGGAGCAAACCCTGGAACTGCGTTTCGTCTTCGATCACCAAAATTTTACTTTTCAACACCGCAACTCCTCACTTCTAAAGTCGTTTAACCTGCATGGGTGGCGCCCAGGGCTTTCCCGCCGGCAGCCTGGCTCCCTCTTGGTCCGGCGAGCGAATTCTGGACAGCCTGAATCAGAGACTCGCGGGTGAAGGGCTTTTCCAGAAAGAGCGTTCCATTTCCGAGGGCGCCGTGATGCGCCAGCAACTCGTCGGTGTAGCCCGACATGTAAACCACACCGATTTTCGGATGGATCCCCCTGATCCGGTCCGCCAACCCCGGGCCGCTCAGGCGGGGCATCACGACATCGGTGAGCAACACGTGAATTTCGTGGCCCCGCTTGGCGACATCGATGGCAGCCTCCCCATCGCACGCTTCCAAGACCACGTATCCCTGTTCTTCCAGCAGGTGCATGGTCAACTTGCGCATCGGTTCTTCGTCTTCTACCAGCAGGATCGTCCCGGAACCCCGGGCAATCGGTCGGGGGCGGGCGGTTTGCTCGGGTGCCGCCGCTGCCTGGCCTGCGACCGGAAGGTAGACCTTGAAGGTGGATCCGTTGCCCGGCTGGCTGGCGACCCAGATATAGCCGTCGCTTTGATTCACGATGCCATGAACCGTGGACAAACCGAGTCCGGTTCCCTTGCCTTGTTCCTTGGTCGTAAAGAACGGCTCGAAGATGTGGGAGAGGGTCTCGGGGTCCATGCCGCAACCGGTATCGCTGACGGCCAACATTACATATAGTCCCGGAGTGATGGACTCCTGCTGGAAATCGGCGTTGCTGTCCAGCCGGACATTGCCAGTCTCGACAATCAACTTGCCGCCTTTGGGCATGGCGTCCCGGGCATTCACCACAAGATTCAGGATCACCTGATCGATCTGGCCGGGGTCGGCTTCGACCGGCGTGAGAATATCCTGGGCACGAACGATCAACTCGATGTCGTCCCCGATCAGCCTGAGTAACATCTTGCCCAGTTCGCGGATTCGCTCATTGATGTCGAGGACACGCGGTTGCAGAACCTGCTTGCGGCTGAAGGCCAGCAACTGGCGCGTCAGCGAGGCCGCACGCCCGACGGCCTTGCTAATTTCGTCAATGTGCCTCTGCGCCACGTCATCGAGGATCCGGGAGCGAATCAACTCCGTGTAGCCACCGATCACGCCCAGCATGTTGTTGAAATCGTGCGCGACCCCGCCGGCCAACCGGCCGACCGCCTCCATTTTCTGGGCTTGCCGGAGCTGATTTTCAAGATGCCTGCGTTCGGTCACATCATGGGTGACTGCCAGGACGCAGTGCACGCCATCGAGCTCGAGGGGTTCAGCGAACACTTGCACGGACCGCGAATCGCCGGACCGGGTCGTGAATACCGATTCGACCAGAGTCGAATGGTCACCGCGATCGATGGCGTAAAGCATGCGCTCACGATCGTCTCTGTTCGCCCAGAGCTTCAGATCGAATACGGTCTTGCCAATCACCTGCTCGCGCGTGTATCCCAGCATTTTGAGGAAGGTCTCGTTTGCGTCCAGATATCTGCCCTCGGTGCGAGTGGTGATGGTCACGCCGAGCGGGCTCGAATGGAAGGCTTTCGCGAATTTCTGCTCTGAAGATTGCAGTCGGACCTCGGAGAGCCTCCGTTCGGTGACATCGACCGCTAGCATCAGGATGGCCGCTTGACCTTGAAAGGAGAGCGAATGGCGTGTGACCTCGGCATCGATGGTGCTGCCATCTTTTTTGCGGTGCTGGAAGACCCGGGTGGAGCTAAGGCCATTCAGGGGGCTTGCGTGCTCGCGCAGCACGCCCGGGACGGCCTCTTTGGGGAGGATGTCGAGGATCGAAATGGCAAGGAATTCATCGCGCGAGTAGCCATACTGACGAATCGCCGCGTCGTTGACGGCGAGGAACTTCAGGCTCGTTGCTTCGGCCACCCACATGGGCTGCGGATTGGAGGTGAACAGAACCCGGTACTGCTCCTCGGAACGGCGCAGGGCCTGTTCCGCTTGCTTCTGCGCCGCGATATCCCGGCTCATGATGCAAGCGCCCGCCACCTTTCCCTGCGGGCTGTAGGCGGGCCACGCATTCCACGCCACCGGCAGAAGATTGCCGTCCTTGGTGACGCGAACGGTTTCATAGCGCTGCACCCTTTTTCCTTGTTTTATGGTTGTTAACAGAGCGTCCAGCTCGTCAACATCGGACGGGCGACACAAGCTAGCGTCGGGCCGGCCGATCATCTCCTTGGCGCTGTAGCCGTACATGCGCTCTGCACCGTGGTTCCAGCTGGTCACGATGCCTTGCAGATCAACGACGAAGATCGCCTCATCCGCGGAGTCGGCAACGGCTGCCAGTTTGAGTTCGGTGGTCAAGCTCGGTCGCCGGTCCAGTTGGGCCGCAACCACGTAAGTAAAGATGCAAACGATCAGCAAATCTAGAACACCGGCGGAGACGATCCCGAGCCTGGCGGTGTGCGCTTCCCGATTGGACTGATCCCAACCTTCGCCGAGCAGGCGTTGTTCCTCGAGATTCATTTCATTCAAGAGCGTGCCGACCGAATCGGCAGAGTTCTGCGGCAGGCCCGGCGCCGGCGCGGTCGCGGCTTGCTCGCGCGCGGCCACCTCAACTTCCAGAATCGCGATCATCTCGCCGGCGCTGGTCTTCAACCGCTGGGCGCGCTCCCTCTGCCGGGGGCTGTCGGACACCAGGTTTTGAAGACGGGTGAGATCGAGGCTGGCTTGAGAAGTTGCGGCCCGAAACTCGGCTAAGCTAGTCTGTCGTCCGGCAAGAATATAGAGGTCTGCCGCAGCGCCCGCGTTATTCAAGAGCGTACGAGTGGCTTGCAGTTGGTTCAGCACGTCCAACGTGTGCGCGACCTGCCGATGATTCTGAATGAGTCTGGAGAGACTATGGAAACAGAACCCAGCTCCGCACAGAATCAGGGCCGCCACGATCCCGCCAGCGAGGGCTGCTCGTAACCAAGGAGTCAATGTCAAGGCTTTCCCACACGCCCCCAAGCCGCTGAAAATGCGCGTGACATGAAACTTTAGAACGCTTTGGGTACCACAGAAACGGTACGGAAGTAACCCGGCGTTCGACGCCGGGCCCGAGTTTTGACCAGAAACGGGGCAGGGGGACTATCAGCTGGTCCTGGGCTGAGTCAAGCCGAGCCAGTTTCGAGCATCGTCGTCATTCCGAAAGACTGCGAAGTTCTGATCTTCTCCGCGCAGAGACTGATACATGCGCGCGATGCCGAAGGCTGGTTTTCCGGGCGCGATGACTGCGTGTCGCGAGCCTTCTGAAAAGGGATCGGCCTTCTGAATAACGCCGCCCAGAGAAGAGGATGTTACATTCGTTCCTGTAAAACCGCTCATGTCCATCAATTCGGAGTAGTGCAAATCAAATCTGGGGTCGACCCGCAAGCGTTCCGCGTTGGCGATAATTTCGGAGATGGTCACCCTGCCGATCCAGCGACAAATCACTACGCCGTTCCCTGAGTCGATGGAATACTCCACGGGCATGAAGCAAGATCCCCCCGCCGACACGAGCCCCCCCCGCCCCGGCCTTTGCTGGGTCGCCAGTGTGACCTGAGTCGAAGCAATCAGGGGCACCGGGATTGGTTTGTTCCGAAAACCGAACAGCCCTCGGAAAACAAGTTTGCATCGCGAGAATAGATCATCGGACGATGACGATCTTCCGGATGTTTTCTTTTCGCTTTGTGATCCACTCCTTTCAATCTCTCTTACACGTCTTCGCCACTTACGGGCCTTGCGGCCACACGGGGCGGCGCGAGGGGTATGAATCCTCGTGCGGCTCAGAGCGAGCCATCCACCCGAGCACCGCAGATCACCCCTGCGATTCCAAGTGAACCGCCGGTGTTCAGCCACGGTACGCCTCCGATCCAGGCAATGCTCGAGTCGCAAATCCTTAAGTTTTGTTCCGAAAACCGGACGCACCCATGCAAGCGGCCCTGCCCGGCGGCGCGTCTGTTCGACGGGCCACCAGGAAATTGATTCCAACCTGACCAGCCACTCGGAGGTTACGCCCCCGCAAAGGTCCGGAATCCGGACCGCAAGGTTGCGTCTCCAGGGAGGCGCGCAGATATGAGGTTCGGAGAGATTCAGATGATCGCGCGCGCAGAGGGGCGGCATTTCGAGAACGGCGGTGCACCTGATCTCTACCTGGGCAGCGCGGATTGGATGCCTCGCAACCGGTATGAGCGCGTCGAGGTCATGTTTCCGGTGAAAGACGCAGGCCAGCGCGAACGGGTGACCGGGATTCTCTTTCACTATCTCAAAGACACGGCCAAGAGCCGCATGCTGCACGCAATGGCAAATATCTTCGCCCCTGCCAGGGCGAAGCTTCCAGGATGACTCGCAACGGCAGTGCACACGGTGCTGCCAGGCACTGCGAAAACTACCAAGGCAGCCCCACATGCCGCCAAGAGGTATACGGCGTACCATCGCAGGCCTGGTCGCTCGCCAGCAAATCAGTCGAGCTCTGTGGGACTGCGCTTCAAAAGCCGGCGGCCGAACGTCGCGCCCGCTCGCGACGCTCGGTTCGTTTCTAGGGCCTGACATCGATTTCGTTCAGGACTTGTTGCACATTGGGCACCGTCTGCGCCAGCTGTTGTGCAGCTGCGCGCTGCGTAGGTGTTTTTACACTCCCTTTCAGGGTGAGCACGCCATTCTTGGCGTCAAAGCGAATATATTGTTTGTCGAGTCCTTTGGAGATCCGGGCCGCCTTGTACGTTTTTTCAATGCCATCGTCGAGGTCGGATGCCATATTCTTTGCGGCGGACTCATCTCCCACCGGTTGAACGCTCACTTCATTGGCGACAATGCGACCCCCGGCATTCGCTTTGGCAATGTCACCCGCTTTCTGCTTGGCATCATCAGAATGGACAGTGCCCCCGAGCGTGATGGTGTTTCTGTCTTTGTCTTCACTGACACTGACATCTTTTAGCTCGGCCTGCTCCAGGGCAGTCTTAACGGAGTCTTTATACGTCGGCTGTGGTTTGCTTGTGCACGCGATCGCAATCAGAAGCGCAGGCACCGTCAGTGCCAGAGGTAAGGCTTTCAATCTCATCAGCGATCTCCTCCCGAACGTGATTGGGACGCGCCTGAATGAACAAATGGCGCGCGGTCCCGGTCTCCAAACCGTGTGTTGATCATAGGCGTCAAGGGAGCGCTTATCGATCCGTCAAAGCGTGCAGGCGACGGAAAATGAGGCTGTAAGGCGGCTTTTGGGAAGTCGGGATCGGGGGGACAACCTGGAAAACCGGTGGTGAGGCTTCGCAGCCAGCCGGCTTCCAGAAATGCCGTCAGCTGAAGCCCGCAGGCGAGCTCTAGTTCTCGCCTGCAGGCTTCTCCCTACGTTCACCTGTGGTTGCGCTGCTTGTCCCTCCGAGCGGCTACCACAAAAACCCGATGGACTCCGGCAAACATCGGACTGATACTCGGCTATCGATATTTGCCGAGTATTGCGCCCGGGAGCTGAAAGTCACGCCACTTGTTGGGGGGATGTATGCGCAGCACAGTCGTGGCGTCTTTCGTGCTGATCTGCTGGTCCGGCGCAAGCCTGGCTCAAGGCCCGCCGGACAAGCAGACTCAACCCGGCAGCCTTGCTCTATTAGGCAGCTCGAACCTGATGGCCCGCTCCGAAATGCAGGGACCCAAGCCCATTCCGGTTGTGAAACCGCTTCGCTTTGCCGAAATACCAGTCGGGCTGTGCCTGGACAGTCCGCACCCGGAGACATCACAACTGCCAATCCAGGAGCCGCCCTCGCCTCCCCCGCCCGAGCAGACGAGGGTAAACGCCACGGAACATTCCGGCATCGTGCAGGTTCGGTAGCGCGGGTGCAGCTGCTGGCTAAGCTTCCGAGAGGATCCGAAGCAGCAGCAGCAGCCAACGCCGGACATTGGTGGTCATGAGGAAGTTCTCTTTGACGTGTTCCCGGCCGTTGCGTCCCAGTTGCAGCCCGAAGTCCGGATGCGTGAGCAAATAGCGAATTTGATATGCGCACCCCTCGACCGAGTGCACCAGCACGCCGGTGAGTTTGTCGATCACCTGCGCCGGAATTCCGCCAACCGCGCTCGCAATGGTGGGCTTTCCCTTCCACAGACCTTCGGTCACCGTCAAGCCGAACCCCTCTTTCAGAGACTTCTGGATGATGATCGTGGACGCACGCTGCAGCGCATTGATTTCGAGCGCCGACCAGGGGGGCAGGTCGAGGATGATGATGTCCGGATCTTCATCGGCAGCTTCCATGACTTCTCGCAATACCACGGCACCTTCGGGATCGTCAGAGGCGCTTCCACCCGCAAGCACCAGTTGGAAATCCACGTACTTCTTGGCCATCTTGCACGCCCGAACGACGCCAACCGGATCTTTCAGGCGATCAAACCGGGAGATTTGGGTCACGATCGGCCGCGAACGGTCGACGCCGAAATTGTCGCAGACTTCCTGAATGCATCGTTCATCGAGTTCCTTATTCTTCTCCGACAAGGGATCGATGCAGGGGTAAAACAGCGCCTGCGGGATCGCTAACCGGCGAGCAAAGGCGGGCGATGAAAAGATGGCAGAATCATAGCGCTCGACCATCGGCCGCAGAAAGTTCCACACGTCGCTGTTGGGGTTCGACAAATCAATATGGCATCGCCAGACCCAGCGGTTGGAATCGCGATTCCTGGACGCAACCAGGCCGGCCGGCTGGGGATCGTGAATGACAATGAAATCCTCGTCGAAACTCATGCGCTGGCGATTTTGCTCGGTATGGAGCATGAACACGTCACGAGCCTCCTGCGTCAACGTGTATTCGCCGCCATGGAGGGCGTTGTGGAACGCTTTGGTGACTTCAAAGAAGTCATTCCCGCCCGTGATCACCTCCCAGCCCGTTTTGACCTCCAGTTCTCCGAGCAGCGGTACCAGGCGGTTCAGCATTTCGGCGACTCCCCCGCCCAGGGCAGTGGAGTTGACCATTTTCACAGTCTTGCCCCGCAAAGTGCTGGCGAGAAAACGGAGTTCGTCCAGTTGAGATTTGCCGATGATGGCCTCGTAGTCGGCGAGGTTGGGCGGCGGTGGAGCCAACGGCGGCGTTTCAGAAATGCGGGGTTTGCGACGTTGTGGTGCCTCGGAGGGCGCAGGCTGCGCGTGATTGGCTGGTTCGGTTGGGACGGAACGACCCGCTTCTTTCATTTTTCCTCTCCGTTGTCGCCGGAATTCAGTCGGTTGCGTCCTCGAGGATCTGCACGATTTTCCGCCGTACGCCTTCCAGGGTGGAGGTGTAGATATCAATGTGGTTCAGACGGGACGCTGGTCGAGTCAATTTCAACTTCCGCTCGAGCCAGATGGAGAAATCGTTCGATTCGAAATGCCGCCTCAGCCGGGCCTCGATGAAATGGTAGTGGATCGAGTGAACGCTCACCTGCTTGAGACCCTCAATGAATTCCGCCAAGTCGCTCGCTGTCAGTTGCGTCGGCAGGACCACGGTCTTCGACGAGCAGAAGTAAAAAGGGTTTTCTGCCCTGCGTTCATGGACGTTCGGATTCTGGCCCATGAAATCCTCGACGGTGTGAATGAGCCGCGACCGAAGCGAGGACAATGAGGTAAACTCGCGCACGTCCACACTCGCGAGGCGCTCGCCGAGGCCCACCAGGTTGAGATCCGTGTAGGCCCAATGAGCGAAGTCGTTCGAGAACCCCTCCTTGATGAAGTGGTGTTCCTCAAGGGTGCGAAAGGTGTGCTGGAAAATCGAACCTTCCGGACACGTGCGCAGAGCTTCCAGAAACTCCACCAGAGTGCTGGCTTGCTCCCGCTCAATGAACAACAGGTGAGCCGCCGATTTGAATTCAAATGGGGCGCTTGCCGCGCGAGTCGTCGCGTCCGTCACAGGATTCATCAGAACCTCTGATTGCACAAGAAGCTGGTTTTGATCGATGATTCGGCTGAATTTTATATGATGCCCAACGCGACCTGCACGTTTCAATACAGAGTTCTTCCTCGCGATATCAGGAGATCACTGGATGCCGAGTCCAGGCATAATCCGTTTTGATCAAAGCTCGAACCTGTAGCGAGGGCGACCTGCAGATCTCCTGGTGGAACCCAGGCCCTCATGTGATGTGTACACTTGACGTTTGACACAAAGGGGCAGCTGGCGTCATGGTTCCATCGACTTCCGACACTGGTCTGGCAATTCCGTCCAAACATCGCCCGAGCTTTCTCGACTGGCGCCTGGGAGCGAGCCGAGCAAAGGACGGACATTGCGAATTCGTGGTCTGGGCCCCGCACGCGTCGCAGGTGGAGGTGCGTCTGTTCGACCAGTCCGAGCGGATCGTGAAACTCGCGTCCCAGGGTCACGGCTATCATCAGGGTGCGGTGAGCCACGTGAGCCCGAATCTCCGCTACCGGTACCGACTCGAGGGCAACCAGGAACACCCTGACCCGGCGTCACGATTTCAGCCGGAGGGGGTTCATGGCCCGTCTCAGGTCGTGGAAACGTCCGACTTCGAGTGGAGCGATCGAGGCTGGAAGGGGCTGGAGCTTCAAGACTACATTTTTTATGAGCTCCATGTAGGCGCCTACACGACGGGCGGCACATTCGACGCCATCGTCCCGTGCCTGCCGGACCTGAAGTCTCTGGGAGTTTCCGCCCTCGAATTGATGCCGGTCGCGCAATTTCCTGGCGGGCGAAACTGGGGCTACGATGGCGTGTTCCCGTTTGCCGTTCAAAACAGTTACGGGGGCCCAAAGGGCTTAAAGCGCCTGGTCGATGCTTGTCATCGCGAAGGATTGGCCGTCGTTCTCGATGTGGTTTACAACCACCTCGGCCCGGAGGGCAACTGTCTGGGTAACTTCGGTCCTTATTTTACGGATCGCTACCGGACTCCATGGGGCGAAGCGATCAACTTTGACGGCCCCCAAAGCGATCACGTGGTTCATTTCTTCATGGAAAACGCCCTCTGTTGGCTGGACGATTTCCACATTGACGCTCTGCGACTGGATGCGATTCACGGAATCTTCGATCGTAACGCTCGGCCTTTTCTCGCGCTTTTGAGCGCGGCAGTCGATGAGTTTGGTCGCCAGCGAGGACGGCACGTTTACCTGATCGCTGAGTCCGACCTGAACGACTCACGGTTTGTTGAGCCCCGCACGCTGGGTGGCTATGGTTTGCACGCGCAATGGAACGACGATTTCCATCACGCCCTTCATAGTCTGCAGACCAAAGAGCACTCCGGCTATTATGTCGATTTTGGAGATATCCACCATCTGAGAAAAGCGCTGCAAGACGGGTATGTTTTTACGGGCGAATATTCTGTGTTTCGCGAACGCCGGCAGGGAAACTCGGCCAGCGGAGTCAAGGGGTCACAGTTCGTGGTATTTTCGCAGAACCACGATCAGGTGGGGAATCGCGCGCTTGGCGAACGCTCCAGCGCATTGTTGTCGCTCGAACAGCAGAAGATCTCGGCAGCTGCCGTCGTGCTTTCGCCTGCGCTGCCGCTGTTGTTTATGGGAGAAGAGTACGGAGAGATCGCACCCTTTCTTTATTTCACCAGCCATGACGATCCGGCACTCGGAGAGGCAGTGCGCAAGGGCCGACGGGCCGAGTTCTCAGCGTTTGGATGGAAGGGCGATCTTCCGGATCCACAGGCCGAGTCCAGTTTTCTGAAGTCGAAGCTGGATCACAATCTTCGGCAGCTCGTGCCACACCGCACTCTCTGGGACTTTTACAGGGAACTGATTCAACTTCGCAAGGCGCTGGCAGCGCTGCGGAATCCGGAGAAGGACACCTGTGAAGCCAAAGCCTGCCGCTCTGATTGCCTGTCCATGCGGCGCTGGTGGGGGAGCGAAGAGGTGTTCGCCCTGTTCAATTTCGGGGACCGTCCGGCGGACCTCTCCGCAGAGGTCCCATCGGGACAGTGGCGCAAACTTTTGGACTCTGCTGACCCAAAATGGCGGGGACCGGGGAGCACGGTTCCGGAAGCGGTGACCGCGGGAGAGACTTTCGATCTGACGGTTCAGCCCACAAGCTTTTGCCTGTTTGGACTCATTTAGGGTGTATGAGATCTATTTGCATTCACGGTCACTTCTATCAACCTCCGCGGGAGAATCCTTTTCTGGAGTACGTCGAATTGCAGGACTCGGCTTACCCCTACCACGACTGGAACGAGCGCATCACATCGGAGTGTTACGCGCCCAATGCCGCGTCGAGAATCATGGACGCAGAGGGTCGCGTCGCCAAGATCGTCAATAACTACAGCAAGGTCAGCTTCAATTTTGGTCCCACGCTGCTCTCCTGGCTACAGGAGAACACACCTGAGGTGTACCACAGTGTGATCGAAGCCGATGTCGAGAGTCGGAAAGCGTTTGGCGGGCACGGATCTGCACTGGCGCAGGCTTACAACCACCTGATCATGCCACTCGCAAACCGGCGTGACAAGAAAACGCAAGTCATTTGGGGCTTGAGAGACTTCGAGCATCGATTCGGGCGAAAGCCCGAGGGGATGTGGCTGCCCGAGACGGCAGTAGACCTCGAGACTCTCGACCTTCTGGCAGAATGCGGAATCGCGTTCACCATTCTCGCTCCCCGGCAGGCCAGCCGTGTACGGAGGTTTGGCTCCCGGTCGTGGAAGGACGTCAGCGGAGATCGCATCGATCCAACCCGCCCTTACCTGCTCCGGTTGCCCTCGCGCCGCAAGATTGCACTGTTTTTCTACGATGGCCCGATTTCCAGGGCGGTGGCATTCGAAGGACTGCTCGATAATGGCGAGCAGTTCGCCAACCGCCTGATGAGCGGGTTTTCCGATAAACGTGATTGGGACGAGCTGGTACACATTGCCACCGACGGTGAGAGTTACGGACATCACCATCACTTTGGCGAGATGGCCCTGTCATACACGCTGGAGCATATTGAGTCGAACGACCTCGCGCAGATTACCAACTACGCGGCTTTTCTCGAGAAGCATGCGCCCACTCACCAGGTAGAAATTTTTGAAAACAGCTCGTGGAGCTGTGTACACGGCGTCGAGCGCTGGCGCAACGATTGCGGCTGCAATTCGGGAGGCCATGAGGAGTGGAATCAGAAGTGGCGCTTTCCCCTTCGGAGCGCATTCGACTGGTTGCGTGACACCCTGGCTCCGCGATTTGAGGAGAAGACGCGCGCGTTTCTGAAAGATCCCTGGGCAGCACGCGAGGATTACATTGGCGTGATTCTCGATCGCTCGCCTGACAACATGGCGGCCTTCCTCGCCCGTCACGCTCACCGGAAACTGTCCGAGAGCGACGAAATCACCGTCTGGAAGTTGCTTGAACTCCAGCGGCACGCCATGCTCATGTACACCAGTTGCGGCTGGTTCTTCGACGAATTGTCCGGAATCGAAACGGTTCAGGTGATCCAGTACGCCAGCCGAGCACTCCAGCTGGCGCAGGACGTCTTTGCCGACCCGTCGCTCGAATCGGCCTTCCTGGCGAAGCTGGCTGAAGCGAAAAGCAACCTGGCCGAACACCAGGATGGCGCGCGAATCTTCGAGAAATTCGTGAGGCCGGCGATTGTCGACTTTCCGAAGCTGGCGGCTCACTATGCCATCCGATCTGTTTTCGAGGAGTACGGAGAGCACGCAAAGATCTACAGCTATGAGGTCGATCGTGGGGACTATTCGAGAGCCGAGACCGGAAAGATGAGGCTGGTCACCGGGCGGGCGCGCTTCACATCCGGCATCACCCACGAGTGGTCGGACCTGACCTTCGGAGTCCTCCATTTTGGAGATCACAACCTCACCGGTGGCGTGCGCCAGTTCCTCGGGGAACAGGAGTACAGGACCACTGCCGATTCCCTGCACGAGGCATTTTCCCGAGCCGATACTCCCGAAGTCCTGCTCTTGCTGGACCGGAGCTTCGACAAGAACATCTATTCCCTGAAATCGTTGTTCCGCGATGACCAGCGGAAAATCATCGACATTGTCCTGGGTGAAACCCTCGCGCAGGCCGAAAATAGCCTGCGACAACGGTATGAGCAACATGCTCCGTTGATGAAGTTTCTGGCTGATCTGCACGTGGAGCAACCGAAGCTGTTTCGAACACTCGCCGAGTTTGCCTTGAACCGTGAACTGCGGGAGGCGCTGCAGAAAGAAGACATCGTCACCGGACAAGTGGAACACCTCTTGCAGGAAACGGCCACGATGCAGGTGGCGATTGATGCGCCGACCCTGGAGTTCATCGTTCGCAAGCGGGCCGAGGAGCGAGCCCGAGCGTTCTGGCAGGATCCGACGGAACTGGCTGGCCTGCAGCGCCTGGAAGAAGCCGTCGGCCTGGCTCGGAGCATGCCGTTCAAAGTGAGCCTATGGACCGTGCAGAACCTGTGCGCGCAGAAGCTCAATGGCACCTTGACCTCAATGAGAGCACTGGCGGCGCAGGGCGATCAAAGCGCACAGGCATGGGTGAGTCACATGAGTTCATTAGCTGACACTCTCGGCCTGCGAGTGAGCTGATGCCAGAACCACGAATCCCAATCTCCACCTATCGCCTGCAGTTCAATCAGCAACTGCGTTTCGCCGACGTGAAACAGCTCATCCCTTATCTCCACGACCTGGGAATCACCGATGTTTATGCATCGCCCCTTCTCCAGGCGAAGAAGGGCAGCACGCACGGCTATGACGTCACCGATCCCTCGCACCTTAACTCGGAGTTGGGCAGCAACGAGGAATTCGACGCCATGGTGCAGGAATTGCAATTCCATGGCATGGGCTTATTGCTTGACCTGGTTCCCAACCACATGGCCGCCAGCGGTGAGAATCCCTGGTGGATGGATTTGCTCGAGGATGGCCCGCGTTCGGCATATGCCTCCTACTTCGATGTGGACTGGCACCCTCCGAGCCGGTCGCTTGAGAATCGGGTTCTTCTGCCGATCCTTGGCAAGCCCTACGCCCAGGTAATCGAAGGACGGGAACTGCTGCTGAGCTACGCACAGAGTGGTTTTTCTCTGCACTACTTCGACTTCGTGTTGCCCATCGCGGTGCGCTCCTATGGCCGAATCCTGGGCTACCGGCAGGATCGTCTGGAGCGCACGCTGCGCCCCGACTCTGCGGTTTTGCAGGAGTTTCACGGAATCTTGGCCGCGGTGGCGCAGATCCCAAGTCCTGCCAGCGCCCTGCTGGAGGCCGCGGGGGAACGGCGCCAGCATCGCGAAGCCATCAAGGAGCGACTCTGGCGACTTTACACCGATGTGGCTGAAGTCAAGCGATTCGTGGACGGCAATATTCGGCTCTTCAACGGCAAGAGGGGTGCGCCTTCTACGTTTCTTCTGATGGACCAGCTGCTGTCCGAGCAGGCTTACGAACTTGCGTTCTGGCGCAGCGCGAATGAAGAAATCAACTACCGCCGCTTCTTCACGATCAGTGATTTGGTGGGAGTTCGCGTGGAGGACCCCGTTACGTTTGAGGCGGAGCATTCGGTGGTTCTTCGTCTGGCCTGCAAGGGCATGGTGACGGGCTTCCGCATTGACCACATCGACGGCCTCCGGGATCCTCTGGGCTATCTCCGGCGTCTGCAGGAGCGCCTTCGCCCGGACGAGAGCAAGGCGCGGCCCAGGGAGTTCTACGTGGTGGTGGAAAAGATACTGTCTGCGGAAGAGAGTCTTCCTGCCGAATGGCCGGTTCACGGCACGAGCGGGTACGACTTCCTGAACGCAGTGAACGGGGTCTTCGTCGATGCTTCCAATCTGCCCATCCTCGCAGACACCTATGCACGCTTCATCAGCGAACGGATTCATTTTCCCGATCTCGCTCACCGCAAGAAGAAGCAGGTGATGGAAAGTCTTTTGTCGGTGGAGATGCGCACGCTGGGGCGGCACCTGAGTGTACTGGCCGAACAGGATCGCTACGCACGCGAACTCTCGCGTGACGAACTGACGCAGGCCCTGGTGGAGACCACCGCCTGCCTGACCCGCTACCGGAGCTACATTCGCGGGTTCGAGATCAAGACTCAGGAACAACTCGCGATCGAAAACGCAGTGCGGGAAGCTCAGCGACGAAATCCGACGGTGTGCCCTGAATGCTTCCGTTTTCTCCGTGAGGTATTGCTGCTTGAGCCCGGTTCGCACCTGCTGCCGGAACAGCGAGAATCGCGCTTGGCTTTTGTGATGAGCTGGCAACAGTTCACGGGTCCGATTTGCGCCAAAGGCGTCGAGGACTCGGCGCTCTACGTCTACAACCGCCTCATTTCTTTGAATGAAGTCGGGGGAGCACCGGAGCGCGACGATGTGTCGATGGCCGGCTTTCATGAGTTTGTCCGGAAACGACGAACAAAATGGCCTTTTACCCTGAACACAACCATGACGCATGATGCAAAACGCGCCGAAGACGTGCGCGCGCGGATCAACGTTCTTTCCGAATTGCCGGTCGAGTGGGAGAGGTGCCTAATCAACTGGAGCCGCTGGAACGAATCCAAGTGTCAGGTCGTCAACGGCGTCCGCACACCCGAGCGCAACGAAGAGGCGCTGCTTTACCAGACCCTCATCGGCTCATGGCCAACGCTGGAACGGAACTGCGCCTGTTACAGGAGACGAATTCAGGATTTCATGGTCAAGGCCGTCCGCGAAGCCATGGTCCACACCCGATGGACCGTTCCCAATCTTGATCACGAACGCGCGCTGGTTGATTTTGTGGCCTCCATTCTGGAAGAGTCCCCGGAAAACTGCTTCTTGCCGGACTTCATCCGGTTTGCCGAAAGGGTCGCGTGGCACGGTGCACTCAATAGCCTCTCCCAGCTGCTGATAAAGATCGCTTCTCCCGGAGTTGCCGACTTTTACCAAGGCACGGAGTTGTGGGATCTCCGGTTGGTGGACCCCGACAACCGCAGGCCGGTCGACTTCGGGATGAGAAAGCAATGGCTGGCAAGTTTGTCCGAGGGCACTCCCTGCTTGTCGGAGCTGGTGGGTCACTGGCAAGACGGTCGGATCAAGATGTATGTGATGCAGAAGGGCCTGGAGTTTCGCAGGGATCATGCATCACTGGTTTTGAGGGGGGACTATCGATCGCTGGCCGTCGAGGGTCCCCAGCGAGACTGCGTGGTCGCGTTTGGACGTCGCTACCGGGGCGACTGGAGCGTCGCGATTGCCCCGCGTCTTACCACCGGGCTGGCGGATGAGGGTCAGCCACCCGTTGGGGCGACGGTCTGGGGCCGGACTCGAATCGTGCTGCCAAAACGTTCGCCGGAGCGTTGGATCAACGTCTTCGACGGGCAAGTGCTGTCTGCCACCGACGATGAGAATGGAAAATCTTTGCGGGTCGGCGACTTGCTGCGGGAATTCCCGGTCGCATTACTCACGAGGGTCCACGAATGAATAGGGAGGGCGACCCTCGATGCTCCAGGAGCAGCCGGAACGGGTCGAGGCCAACCGGTAAAGTTGGCCTCCCGGGCGACCCACTCGGCTTTTGCCTGCGTTTACAGGCCACGGTCTGAGCATAGTGGTGAGAGGGTCAAACAACCATACCGCCCATTTTGTACGTTTCACACAACGAGACCCTAGATCGCCACCTCGAATGTTTGGATCGGCTGCGCCAGCGCGCCAGGGTTCGCCATCAGGAAAAGGAGCGGCTCATGGGACTACCGCGGCGTTCCGCCTGAGTCGCTGTAGTACCCGGCCCGGGTACGGACACGAAGCCTGTGGCGACTGGCGTCATAGGCTTGAACCTCGATGGTGTGATAGGCGTGACCGGAGGTTGGATTCGAGGATTTGTATCCGATCACATATTGGTTGCGAATGTCGGATGCGATGCTTTTCGTCATGGCATCCACGTCGCTGAGGTCCCTGGGAAAATAGGCAGTTCCACCGGTATTCTGGCTGATTGCCTGCAGCGCGCGGATCGTGGAGGTCGCTGTTTTGGTTTCCTCCACGAAGCCAATCACGTAGACCACAGGTCCGTCCCGCTGTTGCAGCTGCTGCACGACTTCTTCGAGCGATTCCTGGCTCGCATTATCGTTTCCATCGGTTACCACCAGAAGAACTCGCTTCTGAATTCTCGCTTCCCGCCGAATGTGCGCGGCCGATGCCACGATGGCGTCGTACAGCGCCGTGCTTCCCCGGGTATCGACCCGCTCGAGCGCAGCTCTCAGCTTGGCGACGTTGTCTGTGAAATCCTGATCGAGGTAGTAGTCGTCACCAAAGTTGACCACGAACACCTCGTCACCGGCATTGCTCGAGCGAACAAGATTCAGGGCAGCGTCATTCACCTTCTGGCGCTTAGGGAGCATCGAGCCCGAGTTGTCGATGAGGATACCCAGAGCAAGCGGCACCCGCTCGTGGCGGAACGACGTCATGGTTTGCGGCTTCCCGTCCTCGGAGATACTGAATTGGTCACGGCTCGCATTCGGGATGAGATGGTTCTGTGAGTCCACCACCACCGCATGAAGAACCACCTCTTCGACCGTTTTCTTGAAAACAAATTGGCCATCTTCGGTCTGCGATTGCTGCTGGGATGCCGGAACCTGGGACCCGGCTTCGTTTTGCGAAGACCCTACCGGTGGCTGGCTCGGCGCCGGAGGAGCCACAGGTGAGGTGGAAGGACTGTCCTGTGCGCCCGCGAGCGCGCCCAGCACCGCCACCAGCACCAGCGGGGCGCCCAGACGAAACAAGGTTTTGATCAAACAAGTCGCTCCCATAGGCTGAATCACCGTTGAGACCGGAGTCTCAAGGATGACACATGGATGAGGAGAATCAGCCCTGAGGTTGTCCCGGCACTGCCGGCGGATTAGAAAGGATGCGGTGCACTCACCGAGTTAGGGAACGGGCGCTCTACGCGAATCACCCGATGGTCCTGCACGCCGTTGGAGTCCCAACACAGCCGTCGGGACTCCCCCGAACGCGGCGGGGCGGAGCGACATCCGGGCACAGGGTAGCCGCGCCGCAGAAGCCGCTCGTCCCGGTCCTAGAAGCAGGCGGTAATGGGCGTCGTTTGTCCGGAAACCACGTGGTTAAAGTAGGTCACATTGTCAGGTGGATCGTAGGTTCCGCCCGCTCCGAGGCCCTGATGCTGCCACTTGACGAGGCCATACGGTTGGGCGAGGTGGAACTCCTCTTTGTGGGCGCAGTTCGCATAGTTGGCATCGCAGGTGTAGCGATAACTGATTACCAGCGTCTGCAGGTTTGCAGGAAGCTGTCCACCAAGCGATTCCTTGTAGGGTCCCCAGACTTCATTGATGACGTGGCCCAGATTTTTTGTGACAAACGAATTGCAATCTGAGTGGATTTGGTAGGAAGAGTCGCTGATCTTGATGCTGGAACCTGGATATCCCCCCTTGGCGAATCGCGGGACAAACGGAAGATTGAATTTCCCGAGCGTCGAACTATTGAACACCTTGAAGGTGCGGGGATTCTGCCAATCGAGCTCGGTCACCCAAAGATAGATATAGCGGCTGTCGTAGAGTTGAATGTCCCAAGGATAGCCGCCGGCGGTCTTGGTCCAAAAGAAGCGATTCCCGGTGACGCTGGTGTAGAGGGGATTGGCTGTCCCCGCCATGTGGTGATCCAGGGCCAGGGTCGGGCTCATGGTCATCCAGGCGAGCATGTCGTAGGTCGTCGCAACCGCAGGATTCGCGGTGGGCGTGAGGTTGGGTGCAGCCGCATTGGGGTTCGCGCCGCAGCCAATCAGACACACGACAAGCGCCAAAAGTGGCAGGAGATTCTTCATGAAAAGAGATCCTTTGGGTGGGTTGGGTCGTTCTGCCTACAACGTAATCTCGAGGGTGTCAATACACTAGATTACGGAAGTGCATAAAAAAAATACCTTAGGGATTTTCCTGTATTCCCTAAGGTAAAAGTGGGACCTGAGAAGTCCCTGGTATTCAATTTTCACGCCGGGGGGAGGTGGTTGAGCGGTTGAACAGTGGAGCGAAGCTGCGCGGCACACATCCGCTTCAACGACTCGAGCAGCGCTGGCGAGGCGCTCGCGAACGAGCGTGCACAGTGCTGGTCGTGGTGGTGCATTCTACCAGTATGTAAAGGTCAGCTTGTCCAGCCAAATCGAATACGGTTGCTGCTTGTAGTTGCCGTCCTGCTGATAGTTGATCGTAATCCCGTACCACGAGGTGGCGGTGGGGCTCTCGTAGTAGTTCAGCGTCGAGGTCTGACCGTTCAACGAGATCGACTTGAACAGAAGGTGGTTATCAGAAGTTCTCTGCGCCTGAATCACCAGATGATTCCACGCGTTGCTGACGGGATTGCAGGCTACACCGGTCGGGTGCCACTTTTGCCCTTGATTGTCCCAGATGTCCCATTCGTTTCCCCCACCAATTCGACATTCGTGTCCCCAGATGAACGACTGACCATTGACGAATTGGTTGATATCGAACTCGAGCGCCTGGGATGCGCCGATATCGGTCGCGTAGAAATAGACGTCGTAGGTGAAATTGTGGACATTGGGAACAATTGAATGGCCGGTATCGGGCAAACCCTGCGAGGAGAAATCGCCGATGAGGTGATTATTCCAGAGCACATCGGAATAGACCATGTTGCCACCCACGTCCATGCGGGCGGAATTTCCGCTCAGCGTCGGTGAGGAAACGCCGGGCGTCATCGCCCAGGTAGTCTGAGGACCGCTCGGCACGCACAAAGGGCAGATGTTGTACAGCGGCGGCAGGAGTGCATAGCCGGTCCATCCCGATTTCTGGTGAAGATTTGCGAATTGGCCGGATTGGCTTCCCGATCCCACCGTAATGGCAACCGGAGCGGTGGCGGCACCACCGCAGTTGTCCCATTCCTCGACCACCGTGTGATAAACCCCTCCGGCGAGCGTCAACAGGGTATTCAGCTTGGCTCCGTTCACCTTGAAGGCCAGCACTCCAGGAGCCGTGTATATGCCCATCGCCGCCACCCCTGCCGGGCAGCTGCTGGTGGCAGAAGCAACAAACTGGACCGTCGGACTCACGGTGCTGTTGTTCGAGGGCGCAGCCACTTGTACCGAACCTGCTGCAGACTGCGTTCCGGCGACCGTGATGGTCACAGGCGTCTTCGCCGTTCCTCCGCAATTGTCCCATTCCTGAACGACTGTGCCGTAGGTGCCGGGGTTTAACTTCAGAACGGTATTCAGGCTGGCACCGCCCACCCGATACGCGAGAACTCCCGGGTCGGTGTAGATGCCCATGGCAGCGACTCCGCTCGGACACTTGCTGCTGGCCGTGGCAACATATTGCACCTGCGTAGCAACCTTCGCATTGTTCGCGGGTGCCAAGACCTGCACCTCGGCCGCGCTGCCGCCCACCAGGATGGTGACGGGCGTTTTGCTCACTCCGCCACAGTTGTCCCACTCTTGCACGACGGTATTGTAGGTGCCGGGACTGAATGTCAGCTCTGTATTGAGCGCGGCCCCACTGGTCGAGTACGCGAGCACATTGGGGGCTGTGTAGATTCCCATCGCGGAGACGCCCTTGGCGCACGACGTGGTCGCGGTGGCAACGTATTGAACGCTCGTGGCGACATTGCTGTTGTTAAGCGGGGCTGCGACAGAAACTCCTGCAATCGCAGGCGTGGCCATCATCAGCGCTGCGAAAAGCGCCAACATCTTCATCGGGGGCAAACCTCTCCGGGAAGGGATTCTGAACGAAGTGATTCTCTTGAATGAGTGCGATGATTCTAAAGCGAATGTTTGCGGAATCTCAAAGGAAACGCGACCCTGGAATTATTCGAAGGTTGTAGAACCACTGTCACCCGCAGTGGTTTGGCCGCAGGTCTCGGTCCAGTGGGTGCGCCGGTCAGGCCAGTGCAACCCTGTTAGGCCTCGAAAGATACTTTTTGGGGGCGGGAGGCGGGAGCTGGTTTGCCTATGGCCACCAACACCCGCCCGAGATGGATGGTCTTTATGAGGTTCACCAGCCCAAAATGGTACCGACCGGCATAGTCTCTGCCTATCCTGCAAACTCTGTAGATTTTGGAAGCTGCCCACTCTATGCGGCTGGTGCGCCCGACCGTCGTCCCCTGGCGAACATTGGAATTCCGGCGTCCCCGCATTGAGGACTTGAATCGCTTCCATCGAATATTGTGATTTGAGAGCCCCGGTGGCCGCTCCCTGCTACAGGAAACCATCTAGCGGAATACCAGTTGAGCCGGATACACCCCCCCTGCCCTCCCGGCCTAGGCTGATTCGTCGCCCGCCAAGGGGCCCAGAGGAGAAACAGACGTGAATACGGACGTCACTGCCGCAGCGCCCGCCAGTTCAGATCTCGGCCTTGTACGCAGAGCATTGGACGGAGACGCAGACGCATTTGCCTCTCTTTTCCAGATGCACAAACACCGCGTGTACGCCGTCATTCTTCGAATGACGAACAACACCGCCGAGGCCGACGACCTGACGCAGGACGTTTTCATCCAGGTGTTCCGAAAGCTGTCCACGTTTCGCGGAGAATCCGCCCTGTCGACATGGCTCTATCGGCTCGCTGTCAACACAGCTCTCATGCATTTTCGGAAACAGGCTCCGCCACAAATTTCCCTCGATGACGACAGCGAAGGCGACGCTGTTCTCTCGACCAGGCGTGAACACGGCCGGCACGACGAGCGGCTGAGGTGCTGCCTCGATCGGATTGCGCTCACCCGAGCGCTGAACGCACTGCCGAACGGATATCGGACCATTTTTGAGTTGCACGAGATTCAGGGCTACGGGCACCGCGAGATTGCAAGACTGCTTAACTGTTCGGTGGGGAACTCGAAGTCGCAGTTGCACAAGGCGAAGCAACGAATTCGAGAATGTCTTGTTCCCCGGTTTCAGCGATTGCGAGACAGAAGCGAAAACCGATCGCAAGCGCGCGCGAACAGGATCTCGGCCACCACAGATTCAGGAACCCATCCGATTCCGAGGCCAGCCATTCATGCCTTTCGGAAGCCGGATCCGCAGGAAACTCAACCGGCTTTGGTTCTCGAATCTTCGGCCCAATGCCTGGCTGAGGCGTTTTAACCCCGGGGGAAGTCACGTGGAAATGGGAGCTCTAGTCGTTACTGCCAGCGGTGAGATCGGCACCCAAGAATCCAGTTTGTGGGCCCCTGCATGGCCCGTGCTCGGCAAAACTGTCCTGGACCGATGGATCAAAATGGTTCAGGGTCTGGGTGTCGGCCTGGTGTCGGTCGTAAGCCGGGATCCGCATGAACCAAACCGGATTCATACCATGATCGAGTGGGCGAAGGAGGGGGTCGAGCAGATCCTTTTGATCGTGCTGGGCTCGTATGCGGAAATCGACCTTGTCGACTTGGTGCGCTTTCACTACCAGGGCCAGCATCCGGTAACCAAGGTCTTTGACCAGGAAGGCCCGCTCGGAGTCAGCCTGATGCACCGTGGTTGTGTGCTCACCGATCAAGGACCCGCCGACCATGACGGATATCAGCCATCGTCTCGCTACGACTTTTTGGGATACGCCGTGCGTCTTTCCTCCACCGTGAGTTATCGACGCCTGGTGAAAGACGCGCTGGAGGGACATTGCGGGATCCACCCGACGGGGACTCAGGTTCGCGAGAGTGTCTGGATCGAACCGAGCGCTCGGGTAGACCCCTCGGTTCAGATTGATGCTCCCTGTTACATCGGCGCCGCCAGCAACATAAAGGCGGGGGTTACGATCCGAGGGTGCTCCTCGGTCGAGCGCAACTGCGAGATCGATCTCGGAACCATCCTGGACCACGCCAGTGTGCTGCCGAACACCTACCTGGCACCTGGTTTGTACGTTCGTGAATCGGTGGTCGACGGAACCAAGCTGGAGCATCTGGGCAGGGGCGTGTCGCTGGACCTTGGAACGGCTGGCCTGTCAGCACGCATCGGCAGGCGAGCCAATCCGCTATGCCGGTCCATGCGGGTCGCAGACGTCCGGCGAACCGGTGCTCCGGGAAGGTGAACCGAAGCGGGGATGATTTTGTGAAAACGGCCGAGTTGAAAAATATGAGCAGGTGCAGCCCCATGAAGAGCACGCCCGTGACGGTGAAGCGATTGCCGGATGCGAGCGATCAGGCTTCGCAAAAGCGCTTTCTTCGCGACATCAAGGAGTTCGTGAGCCGTTCGACCCGGCCACGGCTCGTCCTGGACCTGTCGGGCGTAGAACAAATCAGGCCGGAGTCGGTCGATCTCCTGCTCGAATGCGTCGACCATGCGGAGCGCGGTGACGGCGAGGTGTTCGTTGCGGGCCCCTCAGCGCGAACCACCGTGATCCTCGAACTGACTCAAGTAGCGTCGGTCGTTCGTATGGTCTCCTCGGTCCGGGAGGCCACCGCTGAACATCAACCGAATGACTTCGAATCCGGAACCCAGAGCTGTTCCCTACACGCGGCCTAGGAGTCGATACAGAATGTTGCGGCGGACGGCTCGAAAGGAGGCCTGAAGACCCATGCAAAAGGCAATCACGCAGTTCGTCCGTTGGATTCTGGTCGCTTGGTTATCGACGACGATGATGCTGTCCGCCGAGCCCTTGCCACAAGATCCCCCGGAGCCGGGGCAGACCCAACCGTCACAGGCGCCTGAGGATGCTCAGAAGCCTCAACTGGCGACCGCGAGTCCGAACCAGAGCGATTCGGCGAATGCTCCGGGGGGCGCCGAACTACCGGATGCTCCCAGCTCTGCTCAGCAGAATCCGCAGACCCCTCCACCTCAGCAGACCCCACCTCAGCAGACCCCACCTCAGCAGACCCCACCTCAGCAGACCCCTCCACCTCAGACGCAAAGTGGTGGATCGGTGCCGTCCGGAGCGGCTGCCGCCAAAGCAGCTGCTGCGAAGGGCGCACCGGCATCGCGTCCAGTCGGTGCTGCGATTGCGCCTGCGAAACAACGTGAGAGGCGCTCATTGCTGATCAAAGTTGGGCTGGTCGCCGGGGCTTGCGTTGCGGTGGGGTCCGTGGTCGCCTTGTCAAAGGCGAGTCCAGCTAAACCACCGGGTGCGCCCTGATGAACCATGAATGCAGATGGGATGGACTGAGAGCGCAATGACTCCTCACTGCCCGGCGATCGTCACCTTTTCGGGAATCGACGGCGCCGGCAAGACCACCCAGATCCATTGCGTGTCTGCGCACCTGATTCATCAGGGGTATCGCGTCACACGGGTAAGCTTTTGGGACGACGTCGCTGTCTGGGCGAAGCTCAGAACAGGCGTAAGCCTCGCGGTATTCCGGAAGGAACCAACATCGCCCGGGCACCCCGCACTCCGAAACGACAAAAACGTTCGCACCTGGTATCTGGGGCTCATACGAGCCGCGTTTTACTTGCTGGACACTTTAAGCCTGTGCCACGTCGTGTCCCGACTGCGCAGCGCAGGCCACGATTTCATTATTTTTGACCGTTACCTGTATGACCAGCTGGCCCAGATTCGCTCTCGCAGCTGGCTCGCGCGGGCTTATATTCGCGTGCTGGTCGGGCTGGCGCCCAAGCCGTTGGCCGCGTTTGTTCTGGACGCGTCTCCGGACGAGGCGTTCGCACGGAAGCCGGAATATCCCCTTGATTTCATGCACGGCTACCGCCGTGCATTCCTCAGCCTGCGCACGTTGGTTCCTCAACTCATCGTGGTCGCACCCTCCAGTGTCGAGAAGATGCAGGATCAAATCTTCGAGCACGTCTCGGAAGCAGCGGACCTCGCTGTCGAAGGCATCGCGTCTGCCTAGGCTCGGCGGAACGGCACGTATCGGGGATTCTCTGTAGTCCCGCACACCACGAGCGTCGGCAATAACAAGAACTTCTCCACATGGGACACAACCGAAGGGCTCACATATTCCATCTCAGGCGCAGTCTTTAGAAACCCGGACGAGCCTGGTATGCATTGTTCTCAGCACGACAAACTTGCCTTGGTTGTACCCACCCTGAATGAAGCTGGCAATATTGAAAACGTGATCCGCCGTGTTCAAAGTGCTCTCGAGCGTGTCCCTGTCTCCTACGAGCTGATCGTGGTAGACGATGAAAGCAGCGATGGCACACCCGACATCGTGGCGTCATATTCCGAGGCGGACCCGCGCGTTCGGCTTCTCTCGCGAAAAAACGAGCGAGGCCTAGCCGGCGCGGTTGTTCACGGCTGGCAACATTCCGATGGCCAGCTCCTCGGCGTCATCGATGCCGATCTACAGCATCCGCCTGAGTTGCTCCCTGCGCTTTTGAACGCCATGGCTGACGGGTGCGACATTGCCATCGCCAGCCGCTACGCCGGCAATGACGGGGTGCGTGGCTGGAACCCCCTGCGCACCGCCATCTCCCGACTGAGTACTTGGGCAGCGTTGCCATTGCAGCGCCGGGAATTGCGCATCAAAGATCCGATGTCGGGTTTTTTTGTGGTTCGACGAGAGGCCCTTGAAGGCCTGTGTTTTCAGACTAAGGGTTTCAAGCTGCTACTGGAAATCCTGGTGCGGGCGCGCATTCGCTCGGCGCGAGAGATCCCGTTTCAGTTCGGCCTCAGATACGCTGGAAAAAGCAAGGCGAGCGCAGGCGTCGCCCTGCAGTATCTGCAGCTGCTCGGAAAGCTGTCCAAGGATCTTATCCTGCGACCGAGCTCACAATGAAGATCGCGCTGGTGACCGCGTTTCCGCCCAGCCGCCAAGGCCTCAATGAATATGGATTTCATGTTGCGGACGAACTGCGACGGCATCCAGAACTCGAACTAAGGATTCTGGCAGATCATCTTCCCGAACCCCAACCCGAGTTGGCAGGCTTTTCGGTCATACGATGCTGGGAATTTAATCGGCTGGACAATGCAGTCTCGCTCCTGCGCACAATCCGGCAACTCAAGCCCGACATTGTCTGGTACAACATCGGGTTTGCGAGCTTCGGAGGCAGGTCGCTCCCGGCTTTTTTCGGGTTGACCGCGCCCGCCCTGACCCGACTCAGTTCGTGCTACACGCACGTCACCTTGCACCAGCTGTTTGAAACCGTCAACCTGGCCGACGCCGGCGTGAAGTCCCCGATGCTGTACCGCGTCGCCGGACACATCGCGACGCACCTCCTGCTGTCCGCGAACTCTCTGTCGGTGCTGTTGCCCGCCTATCACAGGACGCTACGAGACAAATATCGCCGGGGCACCATCAACATTCGTCACCATGGAATTTTCGCGAGCCGCCCGGAGGAGCCGGACTTCTCTCGGCGGGGAAATCCCGTCCACCGTATTCTCGCATTCGGGAAATGGGGGACCTACAAGCGATTGGAGATGCTCATCGACGCCTTTGAGCAGCTGGTGCCCAACTCACCGCCGGTGGAGCTGGTCATCGCAGGCGGAGATCATCCGAAAACACGCGGTTACGTGAAGTCCGTGTCGGAGGGCGTCAAACACAATCCGCTGATACGATTTGTCGGCTACGTTCCCGAGAGCGAGATTCCCGATCTTTTTCGAACCGCGAGCCTGGCGGTCATGCCCTATAGCTCTTCGGCGGGATCAAGCGGCGTTGCCCATCTGGCGTGTCAGTACGGCTTGCCCATCCTGGCATCCGATATTGACGACTTCCGCGAATTGGCCGAGCACGAAGTCGTGTCCATGGAGTTCTTCACGCCCCATGATCCAGCAAGTCTCGCGAACCGGCTTGCCGACCTGCTTCATTCCCCCGAGAGACTCAGCCAGATGGCCCGCCAAAACTTCTCGGCCGCCTTGCAGATGAGCATGCCGCAAGTCATCCGGCAGTATATTCGCTCGTTCGATGTCCACCATCGCCTGCGAATGCTACGGGCCTTCTCGCGCTTGCGGAGGTCTCGCAGCTGGATGCCGGCTCGAAGTCTGCTGGCTAGACGACTCGAAAGAAAGCTCCGGTCCTGGCGCTAGGCGCGCGGCTTCCGATTCACCGTCGCCCGCTGTCAGATCCTCAGCTGCGCTCGAGGTCACGGCTCGTCTGCACGCCGAGCACGACCGCCTCCCCTGCATCGGCCTCAGGGCAGGTGATCCAGATAACAGGGACCGCCCAGATTTTGCGACGGCGGTGAGGGAGGGGTAGCCCAGGGCGGGCTGGTGAAGTCAAAGAACTCGGTCATATCCATCTGGGCGGCGTCTCGCTTGGTGAGCGCAGGCAGATTGAATCGGGTCTCGATGAGTTTCAGAATCGCAGTTTCGTCCGCTGTTGTGTGCGACACGTAGTGCTTCTTGGTAAACGGGGAGACCACGATGAGCGGTACTCGATACCCGGTGTAGAGGAAATCGCAGGTCGCCCCGGTGTTCGACGTGCAAACATCTCCCGCGAGCAAGTCGGAAGGAGCAAGGCCATCGGGGCTTACCGCGGGCTGAGGGGGCACGTGGTCGTAGAACCCACCGAATTCGTCAAATGTAAGGATAAAGACCGAGTCCTTCCAGGATGGGCCCTTCATGACCGCATTCATCAAAGAAGATACGTAGTTGGCGCCAGCCTGAACGCTGCAGCACGGCGGATTGCCATCGAAATCGGCAGGATGTTCGTCCAAGCCAATCTCGGAAGGTGGTTCGATCTGGGCCACCTGGGGCAAGGTGCCGTTTTGCGCATCGGTGATAAATTGCGAATCGGGAACGATGTTCTGGGGAAACTGGCTCAGAATTGTCTGGCCGTAGGCGAAGTTCTGAATGTAGCTGAGCTGATACAGGCAGGTTGCGGTGCTGCACCCGTTCGCTCCCGGGTGCACGTAGATCTTCCAGGTGATGCCAGCCTGTTGAAGCGCCTGGAAAATGGGAGGCGCACTGAGCGTAGTGCCGGGCCCCAGCGGATAAGCATGTCCCTGGGACGTCCCGGCCACAAGGTATTCGCGATTGGGAGGCGTACGCGACATCACGGGAGAAAACCAGCGGTCCGAAGTTGCAAAGTTGGACGCCATGAAATAGTAGTAGTTCAAATCACTTCCGTCGTAATAGCCCATCGCCCTCTGCCCGGTCACATCGTGAAACGGAGGCTGAATGGTCCGCGCGTCATGGGCTGCGGTGAACACAAAACCATCGAGAGTCGCGGCACCGGAAACGGGATTGGACAAGTTGAAGTCCACATGGCTTTCGTTCCACGACGGACTTGGATTCTCGACGCATTCGGTCAACAAGTGGTAAGACTGCACTGGGGCACTGCTTGCATCCATCGTGCAATCATGGCCCGGAAACGGAAACCCTGGATCACACCCGGGGTTGGTGGGCGCTCCAGCGGAGGGTGAACTGGTGGGAAACTGGGGCAAGCCATCAAAAGCCTGATCGGGATAACCATAGTCCGCCCAATATTGGCGCATCTCTCCGAAGTAGTGGTCGAAGGAACGGTTCTCCTGTGCGAGGAAGATGATGTGGTTCACCGAGGTCTGCAAACTGTTGCCCGGGGGGGCACCGGTGGGGGCGGACTTGACCACGCCCTGGCATCCGAGCAACGCAGCCAATAAAATTGCGCTCCAGCTCACGAGCAGCCAGCGCCCAAGTGAGTACCGAGTCGTCATGCAAAGCTCCTCCGTCGTGCCTTCAAAGAAACAAACCCTGGTGCCTGCAAAGAAACAAACCCTCGTCTAACGTGCTCCCGATAAACCAGCCGTACAGAAAATTCTCACCGCGGGGGGCGATCGGGCTGTGGAGACGGTTGCGTTTCCGGCTGGGGAGGCGGATTGCTTGCGGGTGGAGTTCCGGAACCATGCGGAGGTTCCAACGGAGGCAAGGCGGGCGACGGTACGCCCAGGGGCGGTTGTGGCCTCGATGAACCCTCCGGCACGATCGCTTCATCGCGTCGCTTCAATTCGATCGGCCTGCGCACCCGCCGCTTCGCTTCCTGGGTCGTTTTCAAAGTGCTTTCAACACCGTCACGACTGTTTTCTGCGAGATTACCGACTCTGCGCCCTTCTGCATCCGGGCGGGTCGCGTAGGTGACTCTATCGTTCGCTTCGACCGCGCCGCCCGCAGCCTCGTAGTACATTTCCGCGCTCTCGCGGTCTCCACCCAGCTCGGCAAGGTATCCGATGTTATTGAGGGTGAATGCATTGGCAGGATCAAGCTTGTATGCTTCCAGGAAGAACTTCCTGGCGCTCGGTGCGTCATTGTGATTCAGGGCAGACACGCCCTCGAGGTTCAGCCGGGCAACACGGGCGCCGGTATCGTCGCCCTGGGCGATTGTCTCGCTGACCGCCCTGGCACTCTGGGCCGCCACTTCGCTGATCGATCGGCCGCGCCATTGCGCACGAGGGGTCAGCATAACGCGCTCTTCAGAATGGAGACTGGCTGCCGAGGAGTAGTAGCGGAGCGCCCCCTGCAGATCGCCCTCCGACTCCATTACGTATCCCAGGCTATCGAGCAGAAACGGGTTCTTGGGGTCACGCTGCAGTGCGTTCTGCAACAGTGATTCGGCCTCGAAGACTCTTCCTCTCTCGAGCAGCACCATCGCTTGTACGTTCGCCTTGTTTGAACTGAAGGCGGATGCTCGTGACGCAGAAAAGGCCGCGCTGACCGGCTGCCCTTTCAATCCCGGATGACTGGCTTCATCAATCACGGCTTCGGTGCTGATGTTGGCCGCAAGCTGGTAGTACTTCAGCGCCTGGTCAGCATCGCCCTCGAGCTCGGAGACATAACCGAGATTGTTCAGAGTGAAAGGGTCCTCCGGATCCAGAAGGTAGGCCCGGACAAACACCTGTTTGGCCTTGTCGATATGGCCTCGCCTGAGTGCTTTGATTCCGTCCCGGTTCAAGGCCTGCACGGGAGTCAAATGGCTGGATTTAGGCAAATTGATGCGCACATCGCCCGCCTGCAAGAAAATTGCAGTTCCACAAAGGACCATGAGCAGCATCACGGGAACGATCTCGCGCCTCATGCACACCGTTTCTTCGATCCGGAGTCGATTCTGAACCGAGCGTTGGATGCGATCCACCACGGGACGGTTTGCACAACCAGGGATTTTTTTCGTCCAACCCCCCGCGTGCAGGTCTTCATCCAAGGCGCAGAATGCGCTCCAACCGCATGTTCGTAGTCCTCCTGTCCATGGGCGTTGCCATCCATCAGCCCGGTTCGGCGCAGACGCCCGCGGTGGCCGATCCGGGCAGCGCGCGTGCCGAAAGCCGCCTCCCCAAGGATCGAGATTCCGGGCTTGATTTCCCGGCTTTACCCAAAGGCACAGTGAGTCTGATCGGCGGCACCGTGGCCCGGGTTGACCCAATCCGCGACCAGCTGGTTGTCCGAGCCTTTGGTGGTCGAGACGTCAGGATAGATTTTGACGTGCGCACCAGGGTGGTTCGCGAGGAGACCACCATTCCGGCACGGGAGATTCAGGTCGGGACCAGGATCTACGCCGACACCATCCTGTTGAACCGCAGGATCTTCGCGAAGACCATTCGCGTGGATGCCAAGCCGGCGGTGGGCGAGGTTCGGGGACAGGTGACAAGCTACGATCCGGACAAATCAATATTGCGCGTTCGCGATGCCATCTCCGGAGAACTGCTTCCGCTGCGGGTCACTTCACAGACGGCAATTCAAATGGGGGACCGGCCCGCTCTGGCTTCGCTCCTAACCGATGGGACCCTGGTTAAGATTGTGCTTCGGGCAACTACGGAGCGCGTTGACACGGCACAGCAGATTGACATCCTGGCTCACCCTGGAGATTCTTTTACCTTTGCAGGAAAAATCACGTTCGTCGATTTTCGCGCGGGTTTCGTCGCCATCGCGGACCCACGCAACGCCGACACCCACGAGGTAGCAGTGGACTCGCTGTCTCCCGCCGCCAAGCGGGAATTGAGAGAGGGAGCCGACGTCGTCATTCACGCGCAATTCGATGGGCGCAAGTACGAGGCGCAAACCATCGATCCGGCGCCTGGTCAACAGCACTGAAGGCCTGCTTCCGGGGACCGGAGAGCGAAAAACTCAACCATCCATGAATTGGCCCGCTCCCTCTCGCATGATTCGTTCTACGAAGCAGTCCCGATCGTGAAACATGTAGCGGATGATATTGCCGCCATAGCGAGCCAGGCTTCTCAGGTCCGTGCGATACCAGCAGCAGCTGCTCATTTCGCGCGACAATCCGCAATAAAAGCGAAACGTTTCATGGACGGCCGCTGGCGAAACCAACATGGCCGCCGCCATCCGATGGTTGCCTTCGATGATGGTCAGCGGACCGTTCTCATCCACCCCAATCAGCAGGACGGAATTGGGAACGCCATCGCCTCGCAGGTCGGCTGCCACAGAGCGCATTTTCTCTGTGAACCAGCTATGGTCCGCGGACTCAACCCGGGCTCGAATCCGCTCGATCATTCGGACAAGGTAAAAATCACCCTTGGCGAAACTCCGCCACTGCTTTCTGGGGAAGGCACGCAGCCGCGCAAGATCGGACGCTCGCAACTCGATCTCCCACCAGCGGGTGCTTTCTGGCAATTCCCGCCACAGTCTTCCGCGCCGCCGGAACAACAACGCTTTCCGGATCGCGTTCTCGCGCTCGTTCCTGAGGTCTCCATGAAAGACAATATTTCCGACCGCCTTGCGATAGCGATCGAACTCAGGCTGATAAAACTCCGCTCTCAGGAATTCTGAGATGACCTCGTGCTCGGAGACTTCCCGCACTTTGAAGAAGCCGGATGAGAGAGGCGGCACCGATGTATCTTCCGACGAAGACGCTATTTCCGCCCAGAAAGGAACGCTGACGGCAAACAACAGGGCCAGCATCAGCAACAGCTGGACCATGATTACCTGCTGCAGGGAGTTGTGAAACAGCGAGATCCCCACCGGGAGAAGGGTGCTGAAGGCCAGCTGGACCCAGGTCGCATTGGCGATTTTGCGGGACATCTCGAACGTGAGCAGAACCACAGCCACCGAGTAGATGCTGGTCATCGCACTGTAGGAGACCAGCAAGGAGGAGAACGGCGCATGGCTCGCGTCCAGGAATCTTTCACCTAGAACAGCTTTCCAGAGCGACAGCGGAGCCATCCAGGTTGCAAGCGTAAACAGGGCGGTCATCCCGGTTACCAACCAGACGGCGCTTTTCAGGACCGCGCGGCTTGTTTGCTGATGCGAACTGGCCGCCGATACCGGAAACATGCTGCTGATCACCGACCACGACAACATGTACACCACTCGGCCAACCAGAGCGACAGCAGCGTACAGTCCGGCAACCGCGGCCGGGAAGTAGTGCTTGACGAGAAGAATGTCGAAATTACTGATAATGACCTGACCGACAAAAAAAACAATGGCCTGCATCCCTTCCCGAAATGAGGCCGGAATCACGCCTCCAGGCTCGGATTGCGGTCTCGACCCCGGGGCCGCCGCCGCGTACGCGATCCAAATCGAGGCTACTACCGCAGCGATCACTCCGGTTACACCCCATCCGCGATGCAGCACGGCGAGCGCCGCGCCAAACTTCACCAGGACTTCGAGCACGAAGTTGACTGCGAGACGGCGGAAATCGTAAAGGCCCTGTAGCATCCCGCGCCGGACCCCGAGCGGTATGTAGACAGCAGTTCCGAGGCCGAGCAGCACGATGTCCCTTGACCGGGGAAGATTGAGGTACTGTGTGATCACAGAACTGCTGAGGACCAGCGCGGCTCCCACGACCACCCCGGTGTACCACGAGCGTCGCAGAAGGTCCCGGTAGATCAGGAACTTCGCGGGTAGGTCCGCGTTTTTCGCCACGAACTTCGAGCAGACCAACTGGAAGGCCAAAGTGACGGCCGACAGCAGCATTAACAGGGTGTAAATAGCGGTCGCCTGCCCAAAACCGGCGGCTCCCAGGCCGCGTGCAATGGCGATGTTGTAGAACAGGTTCGTGGCGCTTACCAGCCCGGTACTGAACAAAAGAACCAGGCTGCCATGCAACATGCGCGTGCGTAGCAAGATGCGACCGTTGTGGTCAGGGAATGTAAGCCCGCTGCCGACCAGAGACACCGGGGGCGCGACGGTGGTTGCGGGCCCCCCTTCTCCGTGCTTTCCCCCGGCCTTCCCAGCTTCATCCACCAATAATTCTCCCCGTGATGCTTTCGGACAGGTTCCGCGCTTGGGTTCGCTCAAGGTCGCCGAGGTTCATAGGGACGGTTAGAACAACTTCAACCTGAGAACCGGAACGATCGCCGTTCGGCTGTGGCCTGGAAAGTCGTAGAAGGTTTGCTGCTCAACACCGAACGAAAGCCTCATGGGGTAGGAAACCGAAGCGGTCTCAACGCCGTCCTTTCGTACCGCCCGCAGCTGCCGAACATAGGACACCAGCACCCCGGCATTCACGCTGTCGTAAGAGTGAAAACCCTTTCCCTGTGACCACGAGCCGGCGGCATTCACCGACCAGCGCTCTCCGACTTTGACATCCAGCCCGAATCTGGGTCGCAGAGTCTGGGCAATCGCAAACTGGCCGCCCTCAACGCGCCACGCTCTCAGGTATTCAGCCGCGGCTGATAGCCGCACGTTCTCCCCAAATCTACGTTCGGCTCCCGCGTACATGCCCGTGGTGTAGTACTCGTGAATCGCAGGCCCAAACAGGAGATCGCGAGTGTTGTAACCGGTCACAAGCGCCGTTTTACTCCAGGGGCGTCCCACCCGGAAATCGATCTCGGCGGAGAGATCGCGAGAGTGCAGATTCTGTTGCGCGAACGGACCTGCCTCCCGGATCAGATTTCCGGAGAACGAAAGCCAATTGCCAATCGGGCTGCTCGCCACATAGAGAAACTGACGAAACAGGTTCTGATTCATGTCAAATGGATCGAGCGTGTCGCGCCTTAGAGTGAACTGCAATCCCGGGGTTATTGTGAGGCGAAGATTACCCAGGCGGACGACGGGGTTCACGGCGAAGTTGAAGATCGTGTCGAGAGTATTGCGTTTCTGAATCAGAAGCTGGCTGGGAATCGAGATGGTTCCGCGAGCATTCCGTTCGGCGACAAATCCGCTGATGACTGGAAAGGAACCGAGGTGGAGATGATAGCGCGCGTCGGCCCAGGTTTCGACCGAGTGACGCGGAGTCGGCAGCAGGGTCCCCCCATTTTGAAATCCCCGGAGCCGCGCGTCCATCTGGTAGATGTTTTCGTCCTCAAAAATAGGAGCAACCTGGAACTCTGATCCAATGCCGATGTTCTCGGTAAGCTGCCGGCCCTCGTCCTCGGCGAGCTCGCTCACTCCGGTCCGAGCCGCGGCATCATCCGGTTCGAGCGCGTTCGCCTGCGCCAACAGAGACAAGGCTCGATAGTTGTCTCCTTCCTGGCGGTAGACGTTCCCAAGAGCAACCAGATAGGGATAGTTTTGCTGCTTTTCGGTCATGTCGTCCACATTCACGCCGGTCAGCAGGGTCTTGGCATTGCTCGTCTCGCCCAGTGCCAGCGATGCATTGGCCATGCCGGTAGCCACCGCGAGCGGGTCGGCTCCGAGGCCCTCAGCCCGGGCGAACAACCGCTGGGCGAGCGCAAACTGGCCGACCGACAAGAGGATGTCAGCGGCGTCGAGGTAGTCGTTGGCGGTGACGACCTCCGGATTGGTCACGCGCGCTTCTGCGAACGCCAAGGCCACCTGCTGCTGTGTTTCCGCCCGTCGGTGTCCCTGAGCAAAGGAACGTGCGAGCGCCAACCGGACGTGCAGTCGATCTGCGTCGGACAGTTCAAGGGCACGACTGTAGCGCTCCATCGCCTGGTCGCGATTGCCCATCAGAAGCAGCGCATCGGCGGTGGCAAGCAGAATCCTGTAGTCGCTTCCTCCCGTCTTCTCGGCTGTCTGAATCGCTCTCATCGCGTCTTGGTCACGGTGAAGCTTCGCATAGGAGCGCGCCAGCTGGGCGCTCGCCAGAGAGTCGTTGGGGAAAGCACTGAGCGCGCGGTTCAACGTTTCGATCGACTCCGGATACTTGCGCAGACGGTACTGGGTATCCGAGAGAGAGAGATAGGTCAGTTCATCCACGGGCTGGTAGCGGAGCGCATGCTGGTACTCGTTCTCGGCGTCGGCCAGCATTGCCCTTTGACGATAGGCTTCCGCACGGGCGAGGTGGAGACTGCCTGATTCGCCCAAAAGCCGTTCGGCCACTTCCGTCTCTTTAATAGCTGCCTGTGCGCGCCGCAACTGAAGCAGCGAGTAGGCGAGGCCGAGATGAGCTTCTCCATAGTCGGAACGAAGGGCGATCGCCTTTCGAAAATCCTGTTCGGCATTGGTTGCCATCCGAAGATCGTTCCAGACGTAGCCCCGATTCATGTATCCGGTCGCCATCTGCGGATCCCGCGCCAACGCCTGTGTGAATTCATTCACGGCTGCCCGATAGTCGCGGTTGTGCGCGTGAACATATCCGGCGATCAGAGGAAGATCGCGATCCTTGGGGAGGATAGGCTCAAAGCGCTGCACGATTGCCATGGCATCGTCGTACCGATTCATGAAAAGCAGGTCATAGGCCAGGTAGACCGGGGCTTCCGGGTCTCTCGGCAGCTGTTGAATCACCCGGTAACCGAGCTTGGCGGATTCCTGATAGTTTCCCGTGATCGTCAGGTAGCGTTCCTGCTCGCGCATGACCTGAGGGTTTGCCAGTTCGGCCTTGGTCGCGCGATCCAGCCATTGTTTTGCAAGGGGAGTGTCATGGGCTTCGAGCGCGGCATTGGTTGCTCCTGCGATGATCAACGGATTGTCTGCAGCCAGCCGGTAGGCTTTCTCGTAGCTGACTTGCGCCTGAGCAAAGTCCCGGGCCTGGCTGTACATATCCCCCATCGCCAGGTAGGGCACATAGTCATCCGGCTGCAGACTGCTGAGGGTCTCGAAGTAGTGTCGAGCGCTTTTCACGTCGTCTGCTTCGCGCGCAAGGTAACCGAGAGATTCCAGCGCGGAACAGTTTCCTGAATCCAATTCGAGGACTTGGAGATAAGCTTTCTGCGCCTGATCGGATCGATCCGTCTTCCATAACAGGTTGGCGTAGTTGAGCAAGACGTTGGTGTTCGACGGCTGGAGTCGGAGCGCTTCCTGCAGGTCGGTGTCTGCTTCCTGGTAGTCTCCCAGGCTGACCGCGCAGGCCGCTTTCAAACGCAGGAATTCAGGACGGGTCGGTCCCGTGATGTCGATCTGTTCAAGCGCCGCCCGGACCGTTTCGGCCTCCGCTTGTGCCTTGTCGGGCTCGCCTGTGTCTCGATAGAGCTGTGCCAGATCCAGCCTGATGCCGATCGGGTACAGCGTCCCTTCCGGCACCGAAGCTGGCATCGCCTGCAGAGAGAGTTTATATTCGCGCACCGCCATGTCGGTCTGACGTCGGGAACGCGCGATTTCTGCACGCACCGCGTGCAACCGGTAATGATTCGGTTCCGCACCCTCGACGCGCTTGAGAAGCGGCTCTGCCCGACCGGGCTGCTTCGCATTCACGAGCGCCTGCGCCGCGCTGAGCTGGAGGTCAACCTGGGCGGGCGCTTTATTCGCGGCCCGCAGGAATGTCTCGGCGGACTCCGACTTCTTCCCTGCCAGCTCATAGGAGTAAGCCAACTCCGAAAGGTAGGTTGGCGACTCGGAAGACAGGGCCTTGAGAGTGGCCACCGCGAGGTCGTATTGTCCGGTATCGCGGTAATACGACGCCACCGAACGCAGCACGTCCGGATCGCGCGGGGCTGTGCTGCGAGCACGGTCGAGCAGTTCCTTGGCGCGGTTCTGGTCTCCCAGCCGGTCGTAGGCGCGCGCCATCAACAGCTCGTTGCGGGCGGTCGCGCGAATGGCGTCCGCGCGCTCCAGGTACACCAGGGCCTGCTTCGGGTCGCTCGACAGAACCAGCTCGCCGGCTAGCAGCAAGTCCGCCTCGCTCTTCGGATTCGCTGCGATCACCTGCTCGAGAATCTGCTGAGCCTCGGCGCTTCGGCCCATCTTGGCGTAGGTCTGCGCGAGGCCGGAGAGGCCTTCGATCGACGACGGACGCTCCTGAAGACCTCGTTTGTAGGCATCAACGGAGTTGGCGTACTGGCCGGCAAGCCGGGCAGCGTAGGCCAGAAGGAACCACAGGTCCGGATTCTGGGGCGCGGCCTTGGCAGCGTGGTCGGCATGAAACGCCGCCGAACGGTAGTCGTTCTTTTGCAAGGCCGATTGTGCTGCCCGTGCCTCGCGGGCTACTTCGATGCTGGAGCCCCAACCCATCCCCGAGTCTTGTGGGCCGGTGCGGGCGGGATTTCGTCGAGTGGGTGCCGCGGGGGCACTGTTGGTCTGGGGACCAACTTCGAAAGTTTGGCCGAAGGCAGGGGCACAGACCCCGAGGGTGAGGATTGCGATGAAACCCGCTCGACGCGTAACGCTTGTTGTGGCAGCACTCACTGGTTGGTTAACCGCTCCCTGCAGGTAGATCCAAAGACAGCGGCCATCAGATGCGGAAAAAAGGACTTGCGGTTGGCCACTCCAACGCTGGTTGCCCCGGGGGGGAAAAAGGCGCCAAGGGAGTCGCATTTTGATCCAACCTCCCGGCCAGGTTTCTGAATCAAACGGTCGCTCAGGAAAGCGTTACAAGGGGTTACTGATTTGGCCTCAGAAGCAAGCTACCTGCGCGGGCCCATACCGCTCGCTCTCATCGTGCTGTTGGCAGTGGCCATTCATGGCCCGTTGTTGCTCATGGAGCTGCCCGCTTCCACATCGTACGACGCCAATTTGCACATCTTTTTCGCCTCGCACTATGCCCAACACTGGTTTGATCCCTGGAACGAAAAGTGGTTCGGGGGGTTCTCGCAGACCACCTATCCTCCCCTAACGCACCAGTGGATCGCCCTGTTGTCGCATGTTGTCGGACTCACGGAAGCTTTCATGCTGATGCAGTTGGTGGCGATTGTGTTGCTGGTGGTGGGCACGTGGCGCTTTGCGAGGCTCTGGGTGGACGAGCGCGCCGCCAGTCTGGCCGCTCTGCTTTCGGTGTTCGCCGGCACGGTTGCATTCCTGGTGTATTCCGCAGGGCAATTGCCGACCATGATGTCGGCCCCCCTGTATCTTCTGGCGCTTCCCTATTTTTACCAGTGGTCGCACTCCGGCCAGTGGCGCGCCCTGTTGAAGGGCGTGGTTTTGGCAATGGCGGCGGCGTCGGCCCACCATGTCACTCTTATCTTCGGGTCGATCTTGTTCGCCGCCCCCGTGCTGTGGCTGGCTGTTTCCGATGCTCGTCGAGACGGGCGCAGCACCCCGGCAGTTCTTGCGAGAGGTCTCACGTTCGTGGTGCTGACCTGCATTGGAGTGGGAGCCGTGCTCCTCCCCTACTGGATCGCGATCGTTCGTCACCCCATCGAACAGATGCCGATTCCGCACGGCAGCCGACTGAACTACCTCCTCAGTTGGGTACACGGGGTGAACTATTTTGTTGTGCCCTACGGAGCCTTGGTCCTGGCCTTGCCTTTCATCGTAATTCGAGGATCATCGGTCCCTCGGCTGCGCATCCTGCTCATTGCCTTTTGGGTTGCATTCCTGCTTGCCCTGGGCGGCACCACGCCGCTGCCGCGATGGATCTTCGGTCGCGCGTTCGAGATTTTGACGTTTGAACGTTTTACCCTGTGGGCAACGCTGCTTGCCCTGCCCATCGTCGGCCTCCTGGCGGAGGACTTGATCGATCGCTTTCACTATCCCGGTGCCTTCACGCTGGCCACTGCGGCTGTCGCCACGCTCGCGCTGACTCTCGGGTGGCTGACCTGGAGCCCGTTCCGATCGATCGGCGGCCTGAATGTTGATTCGGTCGTCAGCTTCCTCAACCGCGACGGACATGACCAGTACCGCTATCTCACTCTCGGATTCGGAAATTCTCTTTCCAAGGTTTCCACCTATGCCAAAGCGAACAGCATTGACGGAGAATACAATTCGGCCCGCCTTCTACCCGAGATGACGCGCTTTGGCGCCGCCCAGCTGACCAGCGCCAAGTTCTTCGGAGCCGCCGGCATGGACTCCCTGCGTGCAATGCTGCAGCATGCGAATCGCTACGGTCTGAAGTTCATCTTCGTCCATGACCCCTACTACAACCCGCTTCTGGTATTTGCGGGATGGCGTCAGGTCGAGGCCTACGATTCCGGCTCGATCACGGTCTGGTCGAAGGACGATGTTCCGCCCGCCAGAAAGATCGTCTCGGATACGGTTCCGGCTCCCTGGGAAGGATTGATCTGGGGCCTCCTGCCGATTGGCAGCAGTATGCTCGCCATTCTTCTTGCCTTGCTATTGCCCGACCGGACGGCGAGAGGCGGCGAGGTGGTGACCATATCCACGCCGTCCCGGGAGGATGTTTATGCCGCCGGGGTGCATTCATGAGACGCGTTCTTCCGCTCGTCATTGTGCTGGCAACAGCCGCCCTGGTGGCCGCTGGATGGTCGGGTGCCGGGGGCTTTGCATTGCGCGCTGAGCGCTCGGCGGCTACCGCCGAGCAGGCGGTCCGAGCCCTGATGGCCGATATTCAGGCACACAATTGGGATGACGCCTATGCCAACCTGGATCATAGGAATGACATCCAGAAGTCGGACTTTATTGCGGAGATCGCCGGCACCGACGGCAGCTTACGGACCTATTCGAACCTGCAAAGCTTTGATGTCTGGCCCCTGCATGCCGATGAGAGCCACTCCACCCTGCGTGTCCGCATGAATTGGTCGAGTGCGGTTGGTTCACTCGAAGAACTCCGAGATCTGTCGGTAATCCGGGATGGCAACATCTGGCGGGTCGTTTGGGCCAAGCCGAACTTTCCGGTCGTGCCCCTGCAGGTGGTGCCGGTGAACTATTTGCGTTGGGACGTAATTGGACGGCGATCCGACGATTGGGGTGGAGGCAGTGTGGACTCGCCCCAGGTTCGGATCATGTCCATGAACGCGGTTGAACGCCCCGACCGGGTAGTCGTTCTGGGGGAAGTCGAGAACGAGGATACGGTTCCCGCCTACCTGAATGTGAATGCGACCCTGTTGAAGCCCGACGGCGCCTCCCTGGACGAACAAGGCAGCTTCGACGCGATCTCGCACCGATTACTTCCCAAGCAGATCTCTCCATATCGCGTTGATTTCCCGGGTGTTCGGCTGAGCCAAGTGAAGAGTGTGCGCATGGATGTGCGAGCGCTGCTGGTACCGGCGAGCGCCGACCCCGTCATCTCGGTGGAAAATCAGAACATCGCCAAAGATGCCCTCGGGCGCAAGATTCTGAAGGGTGTTCTGGTCAACCAGAGCGGACAGACCGCGAACATTGCGCAAGTGCTGGCGGTGTTTTATGACTCGGGTGGCAAGGTGATTTGGGTGAACGACGGTTATCTCGGTCAAGCCCTCCTTCCCCAGGCTCCTGTGCCTTTTGCAGTCGACATTCCAGACGATGTCGCAGCCCGCCTGCAAAGCTACCACGTGGTGGTGAACCACTACATCGCTCCCACCGTCTGAGATCATGATGAATGCGCTTCTGACTGCTCGTCTATTGTTGGTTTTGATTGCGCTTCCGGCGATCGGACAACCGATCGGTCTCAGACCGCCGTCTGCAGTTGCGGCCGGGAGTCCTGTGTCGATCGCGACCAGCGGGGCTGGCACGGCAACGTTTTACCTGCTGGGTCCAAGTCATGCCGTAAAGCGAACGGTCCAGCTCGGGCAGGAGGTATCGATTCCGGGCTCGGACCTGTCTTCTTCGGGCCTCTATCAGGCAATTGCGTGCGATTCAAGTGGTTGCGCGAGTGCGGCTTTTCAAGTCCTGCCCGCTTCCCCCGCACGCTTCAGCTTTCTGGTCCATCCCTCCCGTGTCCCGGTCAACACGGCCAACGCGATCAATGCCACCGCGTTGGTGTTTGATCGGTTCGAGAACACCGTTTTGGAACCAAGCTCGGTGGCGTTTCGTTTTTCCCCCGGGATCGGCGAGCCCTTCAACCGCCGCGTTCCGACTGAGCTCGGCATCGCGTGGCTGCAAATGGGATCGACCTCAAAACAGGGTCCCCTGCGGGTGCTGGCTTCGGTCGGAGAAAACGCCGAGACACGAGTGATCCAACAGGTCGCCTCCGAGGCTTGTGGCCTTCGCATGCAAGCCACGTCCGGCCCTCGAAACGTGAGACTGCAAACTGAACCGGTACGGGACTGCGGCGGTAATCCTCTCCCTGATGGAACGGTTGTCTCTTTCACCAAGATCGATGGCGCCGGAAGAAGTACCGTCGATACCCCGATCAAGAAGGGCGTGGCCAGTGCCCAGTTTTCGGTGTCCGGACCGGCGCGGATCTCGGTCGCGTGCGGGGTCGTGCTGGGGAACGAGATTTCCTTCGGGGGCCAACCATGACAGCAGCCTCGCTGCGGGTCACGCCTGTGGTCGGAGTTCTCACCGCGTGCATCACCCTGATTTCAGGCTTCGAGTTTTCCTCTTCCCCGGTTCGCGCAGCCTCGCTGCCAAAAGTCACCATGAATGCTGAATCCATCCGTCCGCGACCCATCGAACAGCGGACCGGTGAAACCGTGACTCAAGCCTACGCTCGGGCCTGGCAGGACCTTGCGGAGTCTCTCGAGACCAATCGAACCGATCTGCTGGGTGACTACTTCACTGGCAAAGCAAAGAATCGGCTGAGCCAGCGAATTTCCGACCAGCAGAAGCTTGGCTTGAGAACCCGCTACGTGGATCGGGGGCACCAGGTGAAAGCGATCTTCTATTCACCCGATGGGGGAGAAATGCAACTGCAGGATCAGGCACAGGTTGAGATGCAGATTTTGGATGGCGACAAGGCGATCTCGACCAGCAACTCTACCCAGAAATATCTGGTGCTGATGACGCCGGGCGCAGACCGCTGGTACGTCCGGTCTCTTGAGGAAGTCCCGGACAACGCGTTCTGACGCAAACCAGTGTGGGTCGGCACCTTCCAGGATTGCACCGAAATCACCCCCCGGACCGAATGCAACCCTGCGCGCGCAAATCTACATCGTAGCCTCGGCACGAATCGCAATGAGAGCCTACCAGCATGTTCTCCTATGGTCCGTCGTCGTGGCCAGCTCGTTTCCAAACGCTTGCGGCCGCATGAGCCGGCATGATTCTGTCCTGCGAAGCCTGCCTCTGCCTCAGCAAACTCCAAAGGTGATCGCCGCATTCCAACCGTGGTTTGGCGATCCGGACCATATCCAGATTGACTACACCAGCAATGATCCCGCGGTGATTCACAAACAGATCAAGCAGGCCAAGAACATGGGGATTTACGCGTTCGCCATCGATTGGTATGGCACGCGTCATCCCTTTCTCGATCGCAGTTACGCGCTGATTCAGAGGATCGCGAGCCAAGACCACTTTCATGTCGTGCTCATGTACGACGAAACCGAAGAAGACGATGGCCATGCCACCGAAGATGCCCTGGCAGCAATGGATATCGCCTACAAGAAATATATCGGCCCCGGCGCAGAGGCACGCGATGCGTATTTGACTGAGCAGGGACGGCCGGTGATCTTTGTGTTTCCGAAGCGTGGCAACACCGATTGGCACCAGGTTCGCGAGCAGGTGAATCGTTGGGAGACTCCTCCCATCCTGCTGTACAAAGATGAACCTCCTGCCAACTACGCCGACGCTTTTGACGGCCAATATGCATGGGTTCACCCAGGGCCCAAAGGCTGGACGGCCGACGGCAGCGACTGGGGCAAGGAATATCTCCAGAATTTTTACAAGAAGATGCAGTCCCAGAATCAAGGCAAGATCGCGGTGGGCACGGTTTGGCCGGGGTTCGATGACTCGCGGGCCTCCTGGGGCCTGAATCGGCGTATCGACCGCCGTTGCGGCCAAACCCTGGAGGACACTCTTCGGGTTTTTGCCGAGCATGACGACCCGGCGCGCCCCATGCCATTCCTGTTGATCGCCACCTGGAATGACTACGAAGAGGGAACATCGATCGAAGACGGTCCGGGTCGTTGCTCGGGGAGCTCGCGACCCAGGTCATAACCAGGAGGCCTTTACATGCGAAGGACGGATCAGTCCGCAAGCAGGACATTCGACGCCATGGGAACGTTGTTGCTGGCGGACCGGAATCCGGCCAGGCAGCACCCGTTTGCTCAACAATGGTTCGACCGCGAACTGGACTACGTGTTCGGCCTCGACGAAGCGGCCTTCTGGGATTTTCTCCAGCAAGCGCAGGACCAGCGCGTTCTCCGGCGCATCGCCGAAGTCCTCAAGGGTCAGTTGCCCAGGGCAAAACGACGTCACTTTGCTGAACACATACATTTCGTCCTCTCCCAAGAACAAAAGCGAGTCGAAACGGCAACCGCGGCTTTAACGGCGATCGTGGACCAATTTGATCGGCTTGGACATCCGATCATGGTCATGAAAACGCTCGATCACTGGCCCGACACGGGGAGCGATCTGGATCTGCTGGTGCACGCCCCGGAACAGACCGTCTGCCACACCTTTGAAAGTGCGTTTGGCGCCCGAACACAGCCTCAAAGCTGGGGGGACCGGCTTGCCAGCAAGTGGAACTTTCGGATTCCGGGCCTGCTCGAATTGGTCGAGGTACACGTAGGTTGTCTGGGGCAGACCGGGGAACAGGAAGCTCTGGCCAAGCGGATCCTGGCGCGCCGAATCCGTGAGAAGGTCGGCCGGCATGTCTTCCCCGTTCCGATGCCCGAGGATCGCATCGTTATCGCGACCTTGCAGCGCATGTATCGCCACTTCTACATTCGCCTGACCGACATCGTAAACATTGTTGGTCTGCTGGCACAAAATCGCGTCGATTTTGACCAACTGAGATTGACCGCCGAAGAGGGCGCGATCTGGCCCGGTGTTGCCACCTTGCTCGCGATCGTCCGCCAGCACGGGCTGTTCTATGGCAGCGTATCCGTAGAATTGCCGCCCACTGTAACAACGGCTGCCCAGTTCAATTCCAGGCAAACCTACATGGGCCAAAAGTTTGTCCGGGTGCCAATCGTGCCGGAAGGCGCCAATCTTTTCTTGCGTCAGTTGGTCGGCAACGGGCGGAAGCATGATTTCCACGCAATGGTACGACTTAGCTTGCTCCCCATCCTGGCCACTGCAGCGTTCGTCAGCTTCCGCCTTACGGGTGATGACAAAGGGGTGTGGTGAGCAAGCGCCAGCTTCGGTGGCCCGATCTTGCGGGTGGAGCCGGCGGACCGCGCAGACACATGCTGCGCGGTCTGCCTTGTTGGATCTTCGCTATCCTGCCCGGCGCAACGGCTTATCCGTCTTCATGTAGTCAGCACTGGCTTCACCGGTCGACGAGATATCCTGGGCTCCGGTCGTCTTCAGAATGTCCTTGGCGCGGGATACCCACTGTGAGTCATCACAATGGACCGACAACAGGATTCCTCCCTCCTTAATGCGCCCTTCGTATCGTTTGGCCTCGTACTCGGGAATTCCCATGCCAACCAGCGCTCCTGCGACCCCGCCCACCGCCCCGCCGACACCGACGCCCGCCAGAGCGGCCACCATGGGCCCGGCGGCGATGAAAGGACCAAGCCCCGGAATCGCCAGGGCCCCGATTCCGGCCAACCACCCCAGGGCCCCTCCCAGCACGGCACCCGTGGTCGCGCCGGCCGTTACGCCTTCAGGCGCCTTGGTTGCCTTTTGATGAGCAAGGTCCTTTGACCCCACGTTCTGAGGCAAAAGAACAGAAATGTCTACATTGCGGAAGCCACTGCGTCTGAGTTCATCGACCGCGAGCTCTACTTCCGAATACGTTGGAAAAAATGCCGAATACCGCCGTGTTCTTTCCAGCCATTGTCGCGCTCCTTTTTGGGGGAAATCCCTTTGGTTTTCTGGGTTACTCGTTCCGGTTTCCAAAGGTTACCCTGTCGCCCAACCCGAGGCCCATCCCGCAAAAACCGTACTCACAAGGTAATGACCGAGGAGCGCGCCGACTACAGAATGGACTCTATCCCCTCTACAGATTGGACTCTATCCCCTCGGCCGCCCTCTACCCGTAGACTCCAGTCCAGAGACGGGTGTCCCCGCTCTCGTGAGGGGTTTTTGTGGATCAACTAAAAGTTCGCTACGAATCTGCAGTACCGCCGATCCAGATTCGAACCCTCCGGCCAACACCGACAGTCTTCGGCGTTCGCACGCCCCTGGGGGCTGTGCCTGGAGGCTCCTGGGGCTATGCAGAGTCCAGGAAGCGGAGCGCATTCGTATCCATCATTGTTCACCTTTTCGCGATTGCGGGGGTGCTCGCCGCATCGCTGGTAACCGCAAGACAACCACAAGCGGCGTCCCCCGTACCGGAACATGTGACGCTGATTGCGCCTTCGAAAGACGCCTACATGCTTCCCCCGGCGCAGCAGGAGGCGGGCGGTGGTGGCGGTGGTGGCGACCTGAGTAAGCTGCCTGCACCCAAAGGGCGATTGCCCAAGCTGAGTGACCAGCAGATCACTCCTCCCGCGATGGTGGTTCGCAACGAGCATCCCAAGCTTTCGGCCGAGCCCACGGTGGTTGCTCCGCCCAAGATTGACGTCTCGTCGGCCAGACTCCCCAATTTGGGCGACCCAGCCGCCCCGGCGATGCCGAGTCAGCTTGCTTCAAACGGCACCGGCTCCGGAGGGGGCATCGGATCGGGATCCGGCGGCGGGGTTGGCAAGGGCACGGGCCCGGGCATCGGCGAGGGTCGCGGAGGAGGAGTCGGCGGAGGCGTGTTTCGCGTCGGCGGAGGCGTCCTGGCACCCCGTCCAATCTCGACCCCTGACCCTCAATACACCGAAGAGGCGCGGCAAGCCAAATATGAGGGCACATGTGTACTGGGCATGATTGTTGGCACCGATGGCAAGCCTCGAGAGATCCGCATCCAGCGTGGAATTGGCATGGGTCTTGACAAGAAAGCGATCGAGGCCGTGCAACAGTGGCGCTTCAGCCCAGCCACCAAGGATGGCCAGCCGGTTTCAGTCCAAATCAACGTGGAGGTCAGTTTCAAGCTCTACTAAGGGAAGTTGGGCGACCCTGCAGTAAGTACCCGATACAAAGCTCGCGAAGCGAGCGCAAGAATCACGTCCCGGAGACAGGCGGCATCTGATATCCTGTGGCTCTCATCATCCATTCGGAACGCTGGTGCGAGTTCAGTGTCGTTTCCAGCGGCCTCTCCCAGCCGCCCTGCGGAGCGGTTGCCACAGCAGTCTGCCAAACTTGCGGCATCGCCCTATGCGAGGAGCACGAGACTTTTTGCCGTGCCTGTTCGAATATATCCTGCCTTCACTGTGAACACAGGTGCCCTACCAAGGCGGCCGACGCAGCCTGATTGAGGATCTTGGCCGCTCCAGATGCGAGCACTGCGGGAAGAGATCGCCCGGGGAACGTGCGCAACCTCACGCCCTGGAGGCAGAAGAACTGGACGCGGTTGTACGAATCTGCCTTGTTCGAACAGCACGCCTTCAGGCTGTTGACCCGGATCGATAAGGCGCAGCTGGCTGTCCTTGAGCGAGAACTGGAGATCCGGTGCCAGCCCGCGGCCGACACCAACGAGAAACTCGCTCTGCAGCAGGCACAGGCCGTGCTGCAGCAGCTACGCCGACTGTCACACCAGGATGCTCCTGTCGAAGAGCCCGGGGAAAAGAATGGCGGACGATGGTTGCCGTCCGGGACGAAATCGAGCACCTGACCCGCCTCTAAACGCCTCTCGAGGACCTTCGAAATAGTGCCTGTCTCGTCTGCAGTTGCCGCGCTGCTGTCTTGACGGTCTGGACCAGTACAAACCTTACAGCGACGTCTTGCGAATTCTACTGACCAGACTCGATTCCCTTTCGACATCGAGAGTTCGATCGTGAAAGCGGAGGTGGCTGCCGAAGACCGCAACCCCCATCGAACCATGCACTGATTCCAATCCATTCCGGGAGGCACCATGCCGAGTGACACGCTCCACACCCTGTACGTCAACCAACTGAAGGATCTTTACAGCGCCGAACAACAACTCGTAAAAGCTCTTCCGAAGATGGTCAAGAACGCAGAGTCGCAGGCCCTGGGTGAGGCGTTCAGAACCCACCTGGAGCAAACCCGGAACCACGTCAGCCGACTGGAGGATGTCTTCAGGAACCTTGAGCAGAACCCGAAAGGCGGCAAATGCGTCGGGATGGAAGGAATCCTTAAGGAGGGACGAGAGCTTATCGATGAGTTTGAAGGAAACGTCCTCGACGCGGGCCTAACCTCGGCCGCGCAAAGGGTGGAACACTACGAGATCGCCGCTTACGGCACGGTCTGTGCCTTTGCGGAAACGCTTGGCAGATCGGAAGATCTCGGGTTGCTGAAAGAAACGTTGGAAGAAGAGAAACAGGCAGACGAGAAACTGACAGAACTATCGGAGAACATTAATTCCGCGGCCCAAGGTGGATCGATGGAGAGTTCCACTAGGAAGGACGTCGTTCGGGCGGCGCAATCCAGGTCAAAATCCGCTGCATAGAGTCTTGGCAGCGATTAAGCGAGGTCCGACTCGTAGGGCGCGTCGGGGAACCGCGCCCTTCGAGTCCGAACTCCGGGATGCGCGTTACCTGATGCCAATTCTCAGGGAAGCCTCTCACATCGGGAATCAACCTCTCAAATAGGCAAGCTGCCAGATCCTGTCCCGCAGTGCGAGCGGCATTCCGCACTGCCTGCAGCCGCCTTCCCGTTTGGCCCTCCAAAAGGGGCTTGCGGTCTTTGAGCAATCGGCTGCGATTGGTTATCGCTTTTGCGCTGGCGCCTGCGAAACGACCAGCCGTCGAGCAACGACCGCAGGAAAAGGTCCGCCTTCGAGTAGTCCGATCCCTGTCATACGACCTGCACGATGTTGTTCCGAACCGCGTACCGAACGAGGTCAGCGACGGAATGCAGATCCAGCTTGCGCATTACGTTGGTGCGGTGGGTCTCTGCCGTTTTCACGCTCAGGTTGAGAGCCACGGCGACTTCTTTGCTGGTCTTCCCCTCGGCTAGCAACTGCACCACCTCACGTTCGCGAGCCGTGAGGCGGCTTTTGAAAGGCTTGGGGTCGACCACGTGATGATTCATATATCCATGAAGCACCGTTTCTGCGACCTTTGATGTAAAGAAGGTGCTCCTGCCCTGAAGAGCTTCCACCGCCGCTACCAAATCGCGGGCTGCGTCCGATTTCAGAACAAAACCGCGGGCCCCCACTTCGAGCACATCGCGTACGATCTGCTCCGACTCGTGGACCGTCAGAACAAGCACACGCGTGTTGGGCGCTGTGTTCAGAATCTGGCGCGTAGCATCCAGACCGTTCAGGTTGGGCATGCCGACATCGATCAGCACCAGATCGGGGCGCAGTTCACGTGTTTTTTCGACCGCGACGCGGCCGTCGATGGCCTCGCCACACACCTCCCACCCCGGGTGATTTTCGAGCAGGGCGCGGATACCACGCCGGACGATCTCGTGATCGTCGGCGATCAGGATTCGAAAAACATTCATAATCACCTCTTGCTCTCAACCCCAAAAGGCCTGGCCCGCTTGCGACCCGGAAGACCGATCTCTCGGATTCCGGAAGCGTTCCCAAGGGTTGCTTACCAATATCCGGTCGGCGGCCATGCTCCTGGGTCCAGCGCACTCGATTCTGGTCGACCCACGCCTAGCCGTCGAGGCCCTCCTGGGACATTAGACTACGGTTCAGGGACCGACGCCACCCTCCGTACAGCCACGACCCGATGTCGCCAACCTCGACTTCTGCCTAGAGTGGCGCATGACCACCGAACAGGTCCGACGGCTGACCGAAAAGCAGCTCGTGCAACAGGCGCGGTTGGGTGACGAGCAAGCATTTGCCCGCCTGTACGAGATCCACAAGCCCCGGGTCCTGGCTGTTTGCTTGCGCATCACGCGGGAGAAAACGGAAGCCGAAGATTGCGCCCAAGAAGCGTTCCTGCAGTGCTTTCTCCAGCTTTCCACCTTTCGGGGCGAATCGGCCCTGTCCACCTGGCTCTATCGCCTGACCGTGAATGTAGTCTTGATGCGGCTGCGCGCCAAACCTCTGAAATTCCTCTCGCTTGCAGCCAGTGGCTCCTCCAATGATTCCAGCGAAAGCCCGCTCAGGAATGCATGTCCCGTGGAGGATCTGCGCTTAAAAGGGGCGATCGATCGAATCACAATCAATCGAGCTCTGGGACAGCTTCCTCCGGGCTACCGAACTGTTTTTCTGCTGCATGACGTGGAGGGCAAGGCCCACGGCGAGATTGCTGGTGAGTTGGGCTGTTCGATCGGGAACTCGAAGTCACAATTGCATCGGGCGCGACACCGATTACGACTGTTTCTGCGACGATCACAGTCACGGTCTTCCAGCCGGGGCCGCTCTTGCGGTCTGCCCGTCACCCATTCATCCGTGTCCGAGACGATTCCGGAGTGAGTATCAGAGCAAGGTTGCCACTCCAGTTTGGTATTGGTTGGACCGAATGAGCGGTGCGGTGGGTCAGGTCAACGCCGGGATTCGCCGGCTTTCGGCTCCAATGAAATCAGGCCTTCGATTGCTGCCAGCAGTTCTCGGGATACCTCGGACTTGGTCACATAAGCGCCGGCCCCTGCCGTCAGCGCCACCTGCTTCATCAGACCGGGCTGATGCTGACTGAGGATCACCACTTTGGCATTAGGAACTTCTTTCCGTATCATGCCGGTGGCGTCCAATCCGTTGAGACGAGGCATGGTGATATCCAGCACGACCACATCCGGCTGAAGGTCCTTTGATTTCTCGACTGCCTCCTGGCCGTCGGTCGCTTCACCGCACACGTCCCAGTCCGGATGGGTCTCCAAAAGCGACCGGAGGCCCCGTCGGAAGATCTCGTGGTCGTCGACAATCAGGATTCGGGCTTTCGTCATCAGTTTTCGTGGCAAAACAGGCTGCCAGCGCTGAAAAACGCAGATCGACCGGGAATCCAGGGTATTCGTCCACGCACTATAGCCTGGACCCTACACAGCCGCGATCCATTGTTCCCTGTAGGCGCTCTGCGCTCGCACCCACGAGATGCCCGGCCCGGAAAAACCCGCCTTCCCATCACGCCGTCGTTGGCACGGGCTGGGAAGCGGGCGCGCTCAAGGGAATGATCACCTCGACCCTCGCGCCCGGGTTTCCATTGGCGAGTTGCAATTCGCCACCAAATTCTTCGACCCGCTGTCTCATCCCCCCGATACCCACGCCCACGCTTCCGGGCTGCAAGTTGACGGTCTCATCCTGAAGGCCTTTGCCGTTGTCACGAATTGTGACGACTACCCGGCGTTCTGTCTGGGTCAAACTTACCTGCGCCTGGCTCGCTTCTGAATGCCGAAAAACGTTGGTCAGCGCCTCCTGAACGATGCGGAAGACAGCCGTTTCCAACTCCGGCGCAAGCCTGGAAAACGTGGCCGGCTCGACTTCCAGGGAGGTCTCGATGCCGCTCCGTTTGGTTAACCCCTCCAGGTACCAGCGAAGCGCCCAAACCAGACCGACCTCATCGAGCAAAGGCGGATGCAACAGGTGCGACATCGTGCGAACTTCCTGGATGGCCCGATCAACGCCGCTGCTGGCTTCAACGAGCGACTGGTCTGGCTGGACCGAGGGTCGCAGTATGATCCCGTCCAAGGCCATCTTCGCCGCCGCCAGCTCCTGTCCTACGCTATCGTGCAATTCCCGTGCGATCCGGCGCCGCTCTTCATCCTGCATCGTCATCAGGCGGCTGGAAAGGCGACGGAGCGCTTCCGTCCGCTCGCGTACGGTTTTTTCCAACTCGCTCGAGGTCTCCCGGATGGACTCTTCCAGGAGCTTGCTATCGTGAATGTCAGAACAGATCCCATACCACTTGAGAGTCCTTCCTTCACGATCCCGTACCGGGACGGCACGGGCTCGGAACCAGCGATATCGGCCATTTCGATCGCGCAAGCGATACTCGGACTCGTAGCTTTCGCCCGATTGGGTGCACTGATTCCAATGCGCCTTGATGCGTTCCATGTCGTCGGGGTGCACATAATCCAGCCAGGCGTAACCATTCAAAGAATCCGGCGCAGCCCCGGTGTATTCATACATGCGTTGGCTAAAGTAGTCCCGACGCCCGCCTGGCTGGCTACTGAAGATCACGTCGGGAGCAGTTTGCACAATCGCATCGAGTTCCTGATTTCGTTCTGACAGTTCGCCGTTGAGCTGCGCCAGCGCCTCCGCCTTCTTCTCCAATTCCAGTGTCCGGTCCAGCACCCTTTGTTCCAGCTCGCGATTCAGACTCTCCAGTTCGTGCGTTTTGCGGTGCAGTTCCGCAAATACGCTGACTTTCGCCCGCAGCAGTTCCGGAACCACCGGCACCGAAATGTAGTCAACCGCGCCGCGCTCGTAGCCCTTGAGCCGGTCCAGGTCGGTGAGATGGATGGCAGAGATAAAGATGATCGCCGTCCTACAAAAACGCGGATGTTCGCGAATCATCTCGGCCAGTTCGAAACCGTCGATTTCCGGCATGCTTACATCCATGAGCACGACGGCGATATCATGTTTGAGGAGAGAGTCGAGAGCCTCCCTGCCGGAAGTGGCCTTGATCAGATTCTCGCCCAACTCGCTCAGTATGGCCTCATAGCTGAGCAATTTGGAAGGCTGATCGTCGACCATGAGAATGTTGACTCTTTCGCTCATGTTTCCTGGTTTCTCGTGGTGTCGTCCCGTTTCAGTTCTTCCGACCTGTGGACAGAACTACCTGTGCAGCCACATCCGCAACGCGGAAAGCAACTGATCTGTATTGACCGGCTTCGCCAGGTATTCCGACGCGCCTGCTTCCAGACATTTCTCGCGATCTCCCTTCATCGCCTTCGCGGTCAACGCGATAATCGGCAAGCGGCTGAACGTCGCGTTTTGCCGGATCACTTGCATGGTCTCATATCCATCCATCTCGGGCATCATGATGTCCATCAACACGATGGCCACTCCGGGTGTTGACTCAAGGGTTTGAATCGCTTCCCGGCCCGTTCCGGCTGTGAGCACGGTCATTCCCCGCCGCTCCAGCACGCTGCTCAGCGCGAAGATATTGCGGACATCGTCGTCGACCACCAGCACTTTCCTGCCGGCCAGAGCCTCATCGGAGCGGTGCAGACGGTCAAGCATCTTCTGCTTCTCCGGAGGAAGGTCGGCGATCACGCGATGCAGAAACAGCGCGGTCTCGTCGAGCAACCTCTCCGGGGACTCCACCCCCTTCACCACAACGCTGCGTGCCAGCGTGTGCAAGCGCGCGTCTTCTTCCGAAGACAGTTCTTTGCCGGTGAAGACCACCACCGGCAGATCACTCAGAGCGGGAGTGTCGCGCAGGTGCTCAAGAACTTCAAAGCCCGACATATCAGGGAGACGCAGGTCAAGGACCACACAATCAACGTCCTCCCGGGCAAGAGTGGTCAGGGCTTCGGTGCCGGTCGTAACCACCGAAACCTCGATGTCGTCGGAACTGAGCAGCGCCTGAATGGTCATCTGCTCGGCGGGATTGTCCTCCACCACCAACAACCGTTTGCGACGCGGGGTCGCGTACTCCTTGATTCGGGTCAGTGCTGCCGCAAGTCCATCGGGGGTGGCGGGTTTGGTGACAAAGGAGAATGCCCCGCGCGCCAGACCTTGCTGGCGGTCTTCGTCCATGGTCAACATTTGCACCGGGATGTGACGGGTGGTCGGATCTTGCTTCAGATGGTTGAGTACCGTCCAGCCCAACATGTCCGGCAGGAAGACATCCAACGAAATCGCGGCGGGATGATACTCACGAGCGAGCACAAGCGCTTCGACGCCCCCGCCGGCGACGAGCACCTTGAAGCCCTTATCGCGTGAAAGATCGCGCAGCACGCGCGCGTAATGGGGATCATCTTCCACAATGAGCAAGACCGTGTCATCTGGCTCCAAGGTTTCGCGATCGTCGACCAGGCGTTCGGCCGCCCCCTCGGCGACGCTCACAGCGGACAATTGCAAGGGCGGGACCGATGAAAGGGTCTTCCGGTCCTTTCCCGTGGACCCAAGTGCGGACGGCCCCACATAGGTCTGCGGCAGATAAAGCGTGAACGTGCTGCCTTTTCCGGGCGTACTCCGTAACTGGATTTCTCCTCCCAGCAAACTGGCAAGTTCGCGGCTGATCGCGAGCCCCAGACCTGTGCCACCGTACTTGCGGCTGGTTCCTGCATCGGCCTGCTGGAATGCCTCGAAAATGATGCGTTGCTTGTCCTGCGGGATACCGATACCGGTGTCGGTCACCTGGAATGCCACCACCGATGCGGCATTTCCCAGAACGGGATGGTCAGGGCTCCAGCCACTCCCGGCAACCGATACCGACAATTGCACCCCGCCCTGCTCGGTGAACTTGAACGCATTCGAGAGCAGGTTCTTGAGAACCTGCTGCAAACGTTTTGAATCAGTCACCAGACTCCGTGCTAGCTGGGGATCGGTGTGCACGTCAAAGTTGAGCCGTCGGTTCTCGGCTTCATGGCGGAAAGGCCGGGCCACCATGTCGAGCAGACTTGCGAAGAATACTTCGTCTGCCTCCACCGAGACTGTGCCCGACTCGATCTTGGACAGATCCAGAATGTCGCTGATCAGGTTCAGCAAATCGGTGCCGGCCCCGTGGATCGTGCGGGCAAACTCCACCTGCTTCGGCGTCAAATTCCTGTCCGGGTTGTCGCTGAGCTGCTGTCCCAGCACGAGGATGCTGTTGAGGGGGGTGCGCAGCTCATGCGACATGTTGGCCAGAAATTCAGATTTGTACTTGGAGGTCAGGGCCAATTCCTTGGCTTTTCCTTCGAGCGCCCTGCGTGCCTGCTCGATTTCCTCGTTCTTGCGCTCAACTTCTGCATTCTGCTCGGCAAGCTGCTGCGCTTTCAGCGCAAGCTGCTCGTTGGTCTGCTGCAATTCCTTCTGCTGGGTCTGCAGTTCAGCGGCCAACTGTTGTGACTGCTCGAGCAGGCTTTCGGTTTGCATCGTGGCCTCGATGCTGTTGAGCACAATCCCGATGCTCGCGGTCAGTTGTTCAAGGAATGCCAGATGCGAGGCCGTGAAGGCACTGAGCGAAGCCAGTTCAATCACCGCCTTTACCCGATCCTCAAACAGCACGGGCAGCACGATCACGCTTCGCGGCACCGCTTCGAACAGGCCGGAGCGGATGGAAATCGTGTTGGCAGGCAGATCCGAAATCAGGATTCTGCGCTTCTCCGCAGCGCATTGCCCGATGAGCCCTTCCCCGAGCGTCAGCCGACGGAGATGGCCGTCTTCGCCGTCCCCCGCAAATGCCGACAGCAGCGACATGCCGGCCGATTCATCACTCTCCATCTGATAGATCACTCCCTGCTGCGCATTCACCAGCGGAGCCAGTTCCGAGAGCAGCATTCTTCCTACGGTTCCCAGGTCCCGCTGCCCCTGCAACATTCCCGTAAAGCGGGCAAGGTTGGTTTTGAGCCAATCCTGTTCCGTGTTCCGGTCGGTCGTGAGCCGCAGGTTGTCGATCATGGTATTGATGTTGTCTTTCAACTCCGCGACTTCACCACTGGCCTCCACCTGAATGGAGCGGGTCAGGTCTCCCTTGGTCACCGCGGTCGCCACCTGAGCGATCGCGCGTACCTGGTTGGTGAGGTTATCGGCCAGCAAGTTCACGTTCCCGGTGAGATCCTTCCACGTCCCGGCGGCGCCCGGAACGTTGGCCTGCCCCCCCAGGCGTCCCTCGACACCGACTTCGCGCGCGACCGTGGTCACCTGGTCCGCAAAGGTGGCCAGAGTATCGGTCATGTTGTTGATCGTTTCGGCGAGCGCGGCCACTTCGCCCTTGGCATTGACCGTAAGTTTCTGCGTCAGTTCGCCGTTGGCAACAGCGGTCACGACCTTGACAATGCCGCGCACCTGTTCGGTAAGGTTGGTGGCCATCACGTTGACGTTGTCGGTGAGGTCCTTCCATGTGCCGGCCACACCGGGGACCTGCGCTTGGCCGCCCAACTTGCCTTCCGTACCGACTTCGCGCGCCACGCGAGTCACCTCGGCCGCGAAGGCATTCAGTTGGTCGACCATCGTGTTGATCGTGTTCTTCAATTCGAGAATCTCACCTTTTACTTCCACGGTGATCTTGCGCGACAGGTCGCCGCGGGCGACTGCCGTCGTCACCTCAGCAATGTTGCGAACCTGAGCGGTCAGGTTGCCGGCCATTGCATTCACGGAATCGGTAAGGTCCTTCCAGGTACCAGCCACACCCGGCACGTTGGCCTGTCCGCCCAGGCGGCCTTCGCTGGCGACTTCCCTCGCGACCCGCGTCACTTCCGCCGCGAACGAGCGCAATTGCTCGACCATCGTGTTGAGAGTTTCCTTGAGCTGCAGGATCTCGCCACGCACGTCCACCGTGATTTTCTTGGAAAGGTCACCGTTTGCGATGGCGGTTGCCACCTCGGCGATATTACGAACTTGCCCGGTCAGGTTGCTCGCCATGAAATTGACGTTGTCGGTGAGATCTTTCCAGGTGCCCGCAACCCCTGGAACCTGCGCCTGGCCGCCCAGCTTTCCCTCGGTGCCAACCTCGCGCGCAACGCGCGTGACTTCTCCTGCAAACGCGTTCAACTGGTCGACCATCGTGTTAATCGTGTTCTTGAGCTCCAGAATCTCGCCCTTTACATCGACCGTAATCTTGCGAGACAGGTCGCCGCTTGCAACCGCGGTGGTTACTTCGGCGATGTTGCGCACCTGGCCGGTCAGGTTACCCGCCATGGAGTTCACCGAGTCCGTCAAGTCTTTCCAGGTGCCGCCCACGTCCGGGACCTGGGCCTGCCCGCCCAACTTCCCCTCGGTGCCGACTTCGCGGGCCACGCGCGTGACTTCTCCCGCAAACGCGTTCAACTGGTCGACCATGGTGTTGATCGTGTTCTTCAGTTCGAGGATCTCGCCTTTCACGTCGACGGTAATCTTGCGTGACAGGTCGCCCCGCGCGACCGCCGTGGTCACCTCGGCGATGTTGCGCACCTGCGCGGTCAGATTGCTCGCCATCGAATTGACCGAGTCGGTCAGGTCCTTCCACGTACCGGCCACGCCGGGCACCTGGGCTTGGCCTCCGAGTCGGCCGTCGGTGCCAACTTCGCGGGCCACGCGCGTCACCTCGGACGCAAACGATCTCAGTTGGTCCACCATGGTGTTGATGGTGTCCTTGAGTTCAAGAATCTCGCCTTTCACGTCTACGGTGATCTTGCGCGACAAATCACCGCGTGCCACGGCGGTGGCGACCTCGGCAATGTTCCGGACCTGTCCGGTGAGGTTACTGGCCATGAGATTGACGTTGTCGGTCAAGTCCTTCCATGTGCCTGCGCCCGGCACCTGCGCTTGACCGCCCAATTTCCCTTCCGTGCCCACCTCGCGCGCCACCCGCGTAACCTCGCCCGCGAACGCGTTCAACTGATCGACCATGGTGTTGATCGTGTTCTTCAGTTCGAGGATCTCGCCCTTCACGTCGACGGTAATCTTGCGTGACAGGTCGCCTCGCGCGACCGCTGTGGTCACCTCGGCGATGTTGCGCACCTGGGCCGTAAGGTTTCCGGCCATGGAGTTGACCGAGTCGGTGAGGTCTTCCCAGGTACCGGCCACGCCCGGTACGTTCGCCTGCCCTCCCAGGCGCCCTTCGGTGCCCACTTCGCGGGCAACGCGCGTTACTTCGCCCGCAAAACGGTTGAGCTGATCCACCATGGTATTGAGGGTTTCTTTCAGCTGCAGAATCTCACCGCGCACATCCACCGTAATCTTGCGCGACAGGTCGCCGCTGGCGATCGCGGCCGCTACTTCAGCGATGTTGCGGACCTGGCCCGTCAGGTTGCTGGCCATGAGGTTGACGTTGTCGGTGAGATCCTTCCAGGTGCCGGCTACTCCCGGTACTTGGGCCTGGCCTCCCAGTTTCCCTTCGGTGCCCACCTCGCGCGCCACCCGGGTTACTTCGCCTGCAAACCCGTTGAGCTGATCCACCATGGTGTTGATCGTGTTTTTCAGCTCGAGAATCTCGCCCTTCACGTCCACCGTGATCTTCCGGGACAAATCCCCGCGGGCCACCGCGGTTGTCACCTCGGCGATATTGCGCACCTGGCCGGTCAGATTCCCGGCCATGGCGTTGACCGAGTCCGTGAGATCCTTCCAGGTCCCGGCCACGCCCGGCACGACCGCCTGACCGCCGAGCTTTCCGTCGGAACCCACTTCACGCGCCACGCGCGTCACCTCGGAGGCAAAAGAACGCAGCTGGTCCACCATGGTGTTGATCGCTTCTTTGAGCTGGAGGATTTCGCCGCGCACATCCACCGTAATCTTTCGGGAAAGATCGCCGCTCGCAACCGCCGTAGCCACTTCCGCGATATTGCGCACCTGGCCGGTCAGGTTGCTCGCCATCGAATTGACGGAGTCGGTCAGATCCTTCCAGGTGCCGGCCACGCCCGGCACCTGCGCCTGGCCGCCGAGCTTGCCGTCGGTGCCGACCTCGCGGGCGACGCGGGTGACTTCGGCCGTGAAGACCCCAAGCTGTTGAATCATGGTGTTGACGATACTGGCCGACCGCATGAACTCCCCTTCCAGCGGTCGTCCATCCACGTCCAGCCGGACGGTCTGCGTCAGATTTCCTTGCGCCACGGCGGCGATCGCGCGGGTCACCTCCGCGGTCGGCCGGAGCAGGTCCTCTACGAGTGTGTTGACCGACATTTCCATTTCGGCCCAGGCCCCACGCGATTCGTGAAGGCGCACTCGCTCGCGTGTTTTCCCCTCTTTTCCGACCGCTTTTCCGACCCGCTTTAGCTCCTGGGCCATCTGCTGGTTGGCCGCAACGATCTCATTAAACGTGTCGGCGATTTTGCCAGACAGTCCTGTCCAGGCGCTCGGCAGTCGCACGGAGAAGTCTCCATTCCGCATGGTTTGCAGTCCCGCCAAAATCATCGCGAGATCCGCTGGTTCGGTCGCCGCCTCGGGACGTCCGTTGTTGTTCGGGATCGCATTGACTGCAAGACTGGTGCTCGGAGCAGCTACGCCGTGGGTGTTTCTTTTCGTCGTCATCATCATCGCCTGGAACAAGGATATGGTATGCCGGACTCGTGCCTGGGACCGCCCATCCCTTGCAACCGATCCTGATCAAGAATCTGCGACTTGCCTAAAGGAACTTGCTTCATGCGCAGGGGTGCACAGCTGTAGGCCGCCTGTTAGAGTTCTCTACCACGAAACCGTGCCCGCGAACCTACAGTATTTGCTGTAGGATCCCCCATCTCCCAGGCGCAAAATCGAGTTCTACCTCGGCGTTAGGATGAATGGAAACAATAAGATAGCTTCCCCCGCGGGTGTTCTTCCCAGGCGCCCATGGAGACCCAAATTACCACTCGGCGAAGCTCCCGATTCCGATTGCCGTCGGGAGCGGTGAGCAAGCAATGGCATGCCGTCGCAGTATTTTACGGCCACCGAACGAGCCTGCGGCCGGCCCCGGTTCGGCGATTGGAGATCGTCAGGCAACCCCTTGCCGCCTACAGTTTGTCCTGTATTGACCCACCGTCATCGGGAGAGCATAAGAGCACTATTCCTTGCCGCCTTCCCTGCATTCGAGAGACAGGGTAGCGCGTTGCGCGAACCCCTCCGGTGAGGCACAATTCAAATCGCTGCACGAGGGCCATTTGTTCGATTTCGGTTTGAATCATGGGACCACGGGTCCTGCCAAACGCTCCTGGCTGGCTCGAGTGCGACGCCCGTGGCTCTGCCCGAGCGCTCGTTCATCCGCGACATTGATCCAACCCGACCAGTCAGAGGTCGTACTTGTTCGGCTGCACAACGTTGATCAGCATCGCTTTGCATGAATGTTTCAATCGAACAGGAGCTGCGCTATGAACAAGCTACGCATTTTGGTGGCTGACGATCATGAGATCGTACGGAGCGGATTGATTTCACTGATGAAATCACATCCGGGATGGGAGATATGCGGCGAGGCCAAGGACGGACACCAGGCCGTGGAGCAAGCCAGGGAGCTAAAGCCGGACATTGCCATTCTCGATATCGGCATGCCCACGCTGAACGGCCTTGAGGCCACTCGCCAAATCTTGCGCGATAACCCAAGAATCAAAGTGCTGATCTTGACCATTAATGATACCGACGAGGTGGTACGCGCCGTTCTGGATGCGGGAGCACGCGGCTTCCTGCTGAAGTCGGACGCCGCCAGGGAGTTGGTGGCAGCGGTCGACGCCTTGCACGACAACAAGACCTTCTTCACCGCCCGAGTTGCGGAGATGGTTTTATCCGGCTTTCTTGACAGAAGTCACTCTTCATCGAAGCACGCGCCGACTGTGCCGGTTCTGACACCCCGCGAGCGCCAGGTCGTGCAGTTGCTGTCGGAAGGCAAATCCACCAAGGAGGTAGCGCGCGCGCTGGACTTGAGTGTGAAGACCGCAGAGACCCACCGTAGCAATATCATGCGCAAGCTTAAGCTACATTCGGTCAGCGAACTGGTACTGTACGCTGTTCGCAATAACATCATACAAGTTGCGATTGGCTCATCGGCCGCGTCGCCTGCAGTCGATGCTCCGCTGTACCGGGCCGGGTAGACGGTTGAAGATCACCTGAAACACTGCGCCGGAATGCTATTCGGCGAAACCAGCGATCCAGGGTTGCGCCGCGGGTGTGGACTTCGGACAGATCATCCGGGGGCATCTTCGACACGCCACCGGACCCAGCCCCTCTATCGGTTGTTTCTCCAGATCATACGGTGATCCGTTCCGATTTGTGCGGTACTGTCCGATCGCACGCCATCGAGCCTCCTCATGGTCCTGTTTGGATTGCGCTCGGGAACTTACAAGCTGCCCTGCCCGGAGTCCAGAGAGCCGCCCTCGCGTAAACAAGAACTCGCTGGACGCCCCAACCCGGGCTCATCCGTTGTGCAGTTGCCCAAGCTTCGTTCCCACTGCTCGATGGCTTTGCAGACCTCGCCCAGCAGAACACGCTTCCTTTCCGGATCGATCTCGGCAAAGGCAGCACGGTACAGCTGCTCAAAACTATGGAACTGGCGGTTGACCATCTAGCGTCTCCTTCCGTTCAGACCAAGCGAATCGACGTGCACTTGGCACATCAGTTGGAACATCACCTGGATTGTGGAAAGTCAAAAGAGAACGACAGAATCAGATCAGTAGCTGACACGGCACCGGTTGCGCAATACAGTCGATTACGGATGAACCAGATCATCGGCCAGCATGGCCGGGGAGCGGTCTCGAACCAGGCTGCTTCTACGCCCGATTCGCCTTCACTCTGGAGCTATCCTCTCCGCTCTCTACAGTGACCAGCCCTATTACCGGGAGGCGGCTCAAGCATCCCATACTCATTGAGGACTTAATGTATTCAACAGAGTCGCCCTGTAAGCAGGCAAATGAGCACACCGATACAGACGGCAGGCGGGTGCGAAACTGGATCCTGAACAACGTTCCAAATGCCGAGTTTCGGCATATTCGCCCGCACCTGGAACCGATGCCCCTACCGCTCGGGGCTACCGTGCTGCGACAAGACTGTGAAGTTGCCTACGCGATATTTCCAAACAGCGGGCTGGTATCGCTGGTGGTCATGATGCGCGAAGGGCGCAGTTCTGAAATAAGCATTGCCGGTTGTGAAGGCATGGTCGGTATCGGGCTTCTCGGGGACCTAAGACGCAGCGCCCATAGCGCAGTCGTACAGGTCGAGGGAGACGGACTCCGCCTGCCTGCCGATCGGCTCCTGTACTTCCTCAATCGTGCTCCTGTTTTCCGGAGCCTGACGACCCGATTCGGCATAATTCAGCTGATGCTGGTCTCCCAGACAGCCGCGTGCAATCGTATTCACCCTGTGGAAAAGCGCCTTGCTCGCTGGCTGCTGCTGTGCCAGGACCGCCTGTCGTCGGACACAATCAAGACCACCCATGATTTTCTTTCGACCCTACTCGGTACCGACCGGCCGAGCGTTACGCTCGCTGCTCAAAAGCTGCAGAATGAAGGCATGCTACAACTGGCTCGAGGACACCTTAAAGTGCTCGCGCGTCGGCGGCTGGAGCAATTCTCATGTGAATGTTACGCCGCCAGCGCTCGATTCAACCCCGAGCTCGGATTGCCGCAAAGCATCACCGGTTGAAAATGTGCGTCTGCTGTCCTCAACGAACATGCGAGCGGACGGCTGGCCACTCCCACGCTGGATGGCCGGCAGTGCGTTTCCAGAAACCGCCTAGCGTCCGGCCGGCCGGGACTCTCGATAACAATGTCGCAAGACAGTCCTCACACTTATTTGCCTCTCCACTCAGACCGAAAACGACCGTCTCAGACCACTTAGGACGTTTTCACTGACTCCGCGGTCGTTCGTTTCCTGGCTATCTCGCTACCATACCTCCAGCACATACGGGAAACACCTGATTGCGCCCTCGGCTGTGGGCCGTGGTAGGTTGATACGGTCGATAAGGCGGCAAACTCAACGACCGCCATCGTGTACGCGATACTAAGTGGGCACGGAAGTCTTGAGGCCCCAAAGACAAGGAAAAACCTTGCGAGACATCTACGAGGTTCTTCAGGAAAAACAAAACGCCATTGGGCGGCTCCATCGCGAAATCGCAGCTCTGCGTCTAGCGGCTCCTCTGTTACACGATGATGACGACATCGAATCGCTGTACGCCAACCCGTCTGTTGGGACGGGCGCCCATGGGGACCGCTCGAAAGACCTGTACCACGCGAAAGAAACCGGTGTCCAAAACGAGCGGGCGCACCCGGATGAGGACATGGTAGAGATAGGCGACATTGATTCAGGTACTGCGAAGAGAATCGCCCTCCGAATACGGGAGCTCGCTGGACCGTTCTGGAGCGTCAAACGTTCCTTAGTTGACTCTGCATAGTAACGCCTCCAGGGAGGCAACCTGGGAACAGGACTTTTCAGCCGTAACGTCGTCGATCATTAAATCGTTAGATTCCGTCGTTTAGAGCCGCCACCGACTACCCCGGGCCCCGACACCTGACGCTTTACTCTGGACGCTTCCCTGAAAGAGGCGCAGCAGCAATTGGTCGCCGTGAGGAGGTCATGATTGAGCATTCGACCCCGTCCGGTCTGCGATAGACACACAAACCTGCAAATGATCCCGTGCTCGCGCACCGGGCCCGGGGAGACGACAGTACATGGATGTCCCGTTCCGAGTTGCAGGCGTCACCATGATGGCGAGAAGTATTTCGATATGTGCGAAACTCCTCCCCCTCGTGGAATAAGCGTTCCGACCAGTCAGCGAGACGCCGCCCGGGCGGCCATCCTGGGTGCGATCCAGCGCGAGCCATTGCTATGACGGTTGAGACCCTCGAAGAGTTCAGAAGGTTTTCGGGAGTGGCTGCCTTAGCCTGCCGCGCGTGAACTCCTGCTTCCACGGCTTTGCGTGCCGCCTGGCGGCGCCCCTTGCTCCTTTTCGTACGGACCCGCCTTCATAGCCGAGCGGTGACGCGCGACGGAACCGCGCCGCCGCGCAGCTGGGTGCGCTTGCCTGGCCAGCGACTTGCGGGAAGCTGCAACGCGTCCTTCCCTCTTCAGAGCAGCACTTGTGGCGCGCGACCGGCTTGCGGAAGGCTTGCGACTGGAGGGGCTTTGCCCTTTGCGGTAGTCCCGGCTAGCCTGTTTTCTGACTTTCGATGATGCCGTTCCCTCACGAGGCGCTGCCAACTTGACACCGGCCCGTCGCGCTTTCGAGAGTCCGATCGCAATGGCCTGTTTGGTAGAACGTGCACCGTGCCTGCCCTCTCGCACGTGATGCATCTCTTCCCGCACAAACTCTCCCGCCTGCGTGCTGGGTGATTTTCCTTCGCGGGCATCCTCATGGGCTCGCTCGATCGTCTCCCTTTCCGGCATGCCAACCTCCTCGTGCAATCTAACGCGGGCATGCAGGCGAACGGCATCGAATGGTGGCTGTAGTGTTGGTGTCTTCTTCGCCGTATCCAACAACGCCGCAACCGTACACCTTCATTTCTTCATCATCACGACATCAAACCAGCGAGGACTCCAGTCAACCGTCTGTTCATCGCACAGCCTCCTTCTCATTCTCATTGCGCTCGCCACAACTCCCGACGCCCTCGCGATCCACCGCTTGAACCAACGATTCTTAGCGTCGCTAACCTTATCTGCGCTGATCTCAGCAGAGGTGGGTCACATACAACCTCAGAATGCCTCATTGGCTCTCGATTGCAGTACAGAATCGACGGTATTTAGCGAGGCGAATTCAGGCGATCCGTGAAACACGGTGGGACCGTGCCGGAATCGCTATGTATGTCCGGCTTGCCCAACGACATCTGCCGAATTCACGGCCTGGCAAAGGCAGCCTCTCCCTCATTGCAATCGAGATGCAGCAGCGAGGACGGATCATGACCCGTGCCCGGATTTTCAGGCCACCGCAGCCGCACTTGGGCGCGTGGCCACCGGAGGCCCCTGCTCGTACGGGTCGAATGGCTCCATCCTCTACGCCGTTCGCGTTCCCAATACGAAGTGCACAATCAAGGAAATCACCGCGAACACAAGCAGTAGGTGAATCAGCGCGCCTGCCACGTGAAACATCGTGAAACCAAAGATCCACGCGACCAACAGGATTGCAAACAATGCTGTCCAGATGCTCATCGCCCTCTCCTTTCAAACGATGATGACCGGGGGCAACTCGCCTTTCGATCCAGTACACCCTGCACTTCCCTACCCCTGAGCACGTAGTTTTCGGTCTTTCGGTTTTCGTGCGCTGGTGGATGGGAAAAGTCCGCGGCGTTGAGACCGCACGTATCCGGTCATTGCCCGGAATTTCAAGTGCGCGAACCGCTGGAACGCCGGCCAAGATTCGGGGTTGTTGGCCTTGGAGTGGACAACGAGCCCGCGGTGGCGCATCTGAGTAAGCGTTTACTGTGCGACCGTGATCGTCCGCCCCCCCGGCAAGCAGCGGCAGGGGGCGATTGTCGAAGTCGTCGGCTCACTCGTAAAAAACCTGGAAATTTGGTCCCGGCCGCCATTTCCGAGCGTGCCCGCGGGCTGACGAAGTGTCCGAATTGCGACACTGTCAGCCGAAATCGTCACGACACCACCGGCGTGGCACGGCCTTCGCGCGTGCCAGCTCGCCACCTTCTGCTTGTGGTTATTCAGGCGGATTGGCAGCGTAGCTGCTAAGTACTGGCCTGGAGGACGAAGACGTGATTCAAGTTGTCATTGATGATGTGGTTCACGATGCCGAGGTTGAACAGCGTCTGGTTGATCTGATCGACCGGCTGGGTGAGACGATTCCCCGTGTCTGTTATCACGCGCAGCTCGGGCCCATTCAGACCTGTGACACCTGCATGGTCGAAGTCAATGGCCAGCTCGCGCGGGCCTGCGCCACCGAAGCCGTGGATGGAATGGTGGTTTCCACCCGGTCAGCCCGGGTGGCGGCGGCACAGGTAGAGGCCTTTGACCGCATCCTCAGCAATCATCTTCTTTACTGCACGGTCTGCGACAACAACAACGGCAATTGCACGGTCCATAATACGACCAGGCTGTTGGCCATCGAGCATCAGCGAATCCCGTTTGCGCCCAAGCCCTATGAAGTCGACGAGACCAATCCGTTCTATCGTTACGACCCGAGCCAGTGCATCCTGTGCGGCCGCTGCGTAGAGGCCTGCCAGAACGTCGAGGTTAACGAGACCCTTTCCATCAACTGGGAAGATCCCAATCCACGCGTGCTCTGGGACGGCGGATCACCCATTGGAGAATCGAGCTGCGTTTCCTGCGGACACTGCGTCACGGTATGCCCGTGCAATGCGTTGATGGAGAAGTCGATGCTGGGCCAGGCCGGGTTCTTCACCAGCCTTCGCAAGTCTACGCTGAACGGGATGATCGGCGTGGTAAAGGGCGTCGAACCCGAGACCGGCTATGGCACCATTCTTGCGCTGTCCGAAGTCGAAGAAGCGATGCGCGAGCATCGCATCCGCAAAACCAAGACCGTTTGCACCTATTGCGGAGTGGGTTGCAGCTTCGATGTCTGGACCAAGGATCGCCACATCCTGAAAGTTGCACCCGAGCAGGGACCGGCCAACGGGATCTCCACCTGCGTCAAGGGAAAATTTGGCTGGGGACACATCAATAGCCCCGACCGGATAACCACACCCCTGATCCGGGAGAACGGCGAGTTTCGCAAAGCCAGTTGGGATGAGGCTCTCGCTCTGATTGCACGCCGACTGTCGGAAATCAAGAGCCAGAGTGGACCGGACTCGATCGGCTTCATCGCGTCGTCCAAGTGCACCAACGAAGAGAGCTACTTGATGCAGAAACTGGCGCGGGCCGTGATCGGCACGAACAATATTGACAACTGCTCGCGCTACTGCCAGGCGCCAGCAACCACCGGCTTATTCCGCACCGTCGGGTACGGAGGCGATTCCGGCTCCATCTCTGATATGGAACAGGCCGATCTGTTGATGATGATTGGCAGCAATACCGCAGAGAGCCATCCGGTCATCGCCACTCGCGTAAAGAGCGCTCACAAACTGAATGGGCAGAAGCTCATTGTGTCCGACATCCGCGAACACGAAATGGCAAGACGCGCCGATCTGTTTCTGCACCCCAAGCCGAGCACCGATCTGGTATGGATCAACGCAATCAGCCGCTATCTGCTCGACCGCGGCCTGGCAAATAAGAAATTTCTGGACGAGTGGGTCAACGGGCTGGCTGAGTTCCGCAAGAGCCTTGAGCCGTTCACGATGGAAGCGGCCGCCCGCATCTCCGGGTTATCCGTCGAGACCCTTACGAGCGTCGCCCGAATGATCTCGGAAGCCAATCGCATGTGCATTCTCTGGGCGATGGGGGTCACGCAGCACAGCCAGGGCTCCGATACCTCGACTGCCATTTCAAACCTGCTGTTGGTCACGGGCAACTACATGCGGCCCGGAACCGGCGCCTATCCGTTGCGCGGTCACAACAACGTTCAGGGCGCGAGCGACAACGGCTCCATGCCTAACAATCTCGCCGGATACCAGTCGGTGGACGATCCTGAAGTGCGCGCTCGCCACGAAGCCACCTGGAAAGTCAAGCTGCCCTCCGCCAAGGGTCTCGATAATCATCAGATGGTCGAGGCAATCCATGAGGGTAAGCTCAAAGCGATGTACATGATCGGCGAAGAGATGAGCATTGTCGACTCGAACGCGAACTATGTCGGGGCAGCCTTCTCAAAGCTCGACTTTTTCGTCGTCCAGGACATTTTCTTCAGCCAGACTTGCCGCTACGCAAATGTGGTTCTTCCGGGCGCGCCCAGCCTTGAGAAAGAGGGAACCTTCACGAGCACGGAGCGGCGCATCCAGAGGCTCTATGAGGTATTCGAACCGCTTCCCGGTTGCCGCCCGGACTGGACGATCATCCAGAACGTTGCCAATCAACTGGGTGCCGACTGGCATTATGGGCACCCATCCGAGGTCATGGATGAAATTGCCTTTCTGACGCCGATATTTGCCGGGGTGAACTACCAGAGGCTGGAAGGTTACAAGTCCTTGCAGTGGCCGGTAGCGGCGGACGGAACCGACGAGCCCCTGCTGTACACCAAGGAGTTCGCCTTCCCGGACGGAAAAGCGAGATTGTTTCCCGTCTCCTGGATCGGTCCGGTCGACCTCCCCAACGCCGAATATGACTTGCATCTGAACAACGGTCGCCTGCTGGAGCATTTCCACGAAGGAAATCTCACCTATCGCACAGAAGGCATTCGGCAGAAGACTCCCGATGTTTTTGTGGAAGTTTCGCCCGAACTGGCTGAAGAGCGCGGGATTCAGAGCGGAACCTGGGTGCAGCTCATCTCGCGCTATGGCCAGGTTCGGGTTCGTGCCCTGGTTACCGACCGGGTGAGCGGCCAGGAGCTCTACATGCCGATGAACTCGGTGGAGAGCCCGGTGAATCGCCTTACCGGCAGCCACACCGATCCTGTGACCAACACGCCCGCCTACAAGGAGGCTAGCGTCCATCTCAGAGTGCTGGATGAAGTGGGCGAAAGTCCGCTGCCGCGCACCAATCCGCGCTTCGGCCATCCCACGCCTCAGCGAGGGGTGGAAGTTGAGCGCAAGTGGAGACGGCCCGATTATCAGTTTCCTGGCAACGGATTCGTTCAGATTCAACAGGTTCAAAACAAGGGATAGAAAGACATGGCCCAACCAATTCCTTTAGAAGTCGCCCCTCGCAACCCGCGCGAAGAGTTGCGCGCCCGGTTAGAGCGCGCTCCGGAAGCGCATGCCGAGGCCATCCTGGCGGCGTACGAACTGCTTCAGGAAATGCACGATCAGGGAGTGCTCGACATCGTGCGGGGTGCCTTAGGCGCGCGTGAGGAGATTCTAGAAAAGCTGGCCGAGAGTGCGAACACGCCCGAAGCGATCCGGGCAATCCGCAACTTGCTTTTTTGGCGGCGCATTCTGGGCAGCATCGAGCCGGAATGGTTCCGCGGCATTTTTCAAGCCATTCCAGAAGGCATTGCACTTGCCACCGCGGAGCGGGAAAAGCCCGTCAGCGTCTGGGGCCTGCTACGGCGGTTTGCTGACAAAGACTGTCTGCGGGGGTTGGCTGCAGCCGTGGACTTCTTGCAAACCTTTGGACGCCACCTTCTTTCTGCCGAGAACCCGCTGCCGCGCAGCTCAACACAACCTTGAAAGTGAGAGTATGAGGACGAACCGCTGGGGGATTGCCATCGCTGGATTTGGTCTGCAAATCGCATTGGGCGCGGTGTACGCCTGGAGCGTATTCCGGGTCCCCCTTGCGAAGCAGTTTGGCTGGAGCATTTCCGAAGTCACGCTGACATTTACCATCAGCATCTTTGTGCTCGGAATCGCGGCTTTCTTTGGAGGCCTGTGGCTCAACCGCAGCGGACCGAGAGTGGTCGCGGTCACCGGTGGGTTGCTGTACGGCCTGGGGGTCTTCCTGGCCAGTTTCTCCAGCCACAGATTATGGTGGCTTTACCTCAGCTACGGAGTGATTGGAGGAATTGGAGTTGGTCTCGCCTACATCGTTCCGGTGGCGGTTCTCCTTAAATGGTTTCCGGACCGGCGCGGCCTCATCACCGGCATCGCGGTCGGAGGGTTTGGAGCGGGAGCGCTCGTAACCGCGCCCGTAGCTACGCGACTCATTCAGCAAGTGGGCGTCCTGCAAACCTTCGCTTACCTGGGAATCGCGTATCTGATCGTCACCGTGATGGGCGGCTCCTTCATGCAAAACCCGCCGGACGGTTGGAAGCCGGAAGGCTGGACGCCCACGGCATCCCAGTCTGGACAGCGTGCCGCGCGGGACTACACGCTGCGCGAGGCGCTCGCAACCTGGCAATGGTGGGCGCTGTGGTTGCTTTTGTTTCTGAATACCTCGGCGGGTATCTCGGTGATTTCCCAGGAAGCCCCGATGTTCCAGGAGCTTGCCTCGGTGAGCGCGGTCGCCGCGGCAGGGATGGTGGGAATCGTGAGCATCGGAAACGCGTTCGGCAGGGTGTTCTGGGCCTGGGTTTCCGATTCCATCACAAGAAGAATGGCCTTCCTGGCGATGTTTTTAATCCAGGTCGTTCTGTTCTGGGCACTCCCGGGCATTCACTCCGTTGCTCTGCTAAGCATCGTCGCCTTCATCATTCTTATGTGCTACGGCGGAGGGTTTGGCACGATGCCGGCTTTCGCGGCAGATTACTTTGGATCCAAAAATGTCGGGCCAATCTACGGTCTCATGCTTACTGCGTGGGGCTTTGCCAGTGCGTTTGGGCCGCTGCTCATTGCTTCTATGCGACAGGCAAGCGGAGTCTATCGAGGAGGGCTCCATGTCGTCGCCGCCGTTATGGCAACTTCCACGTTGCTACCTATCATCGTTTCTCCGCCCAGTAAATTGACGCCTGCGATCCCGCCGCGCAAGGCGGCCAAGGACAACAGCGGGCGAGTTTCCGGAACTACCCGGCCTCCGGCGGCGTAACTGCTTTTTCGGGGTTCTCGCGGATGCCGGCTCGGCCGAACCCGTGGGCGATCGAGTCTCGAAGCCCGGGTTCGGCCCCCTGCTTTATCGCGCTGCGACCAACTCCGGGACCTCAGCGAGTCTTTGGTACTCTTCATCAGTCAGATGCAGCGAGGCGGCGGCGACATTCTCCTCGAGATGTTCGACCGAGCTGGTTCCCGGGATGGGCAGCATCACGGGAGACCGCCGCAGGAGCCAAGCTAACGCCACCTGCTTGGAGCTTGCCTGATGCACCTGCGCAATCGTGTTGAGCACCTCGCCGGCGACCCTGCCTGCTCCCAGAGGAAACCATGGAATGAAGGCAATTCCGTGGCTCTCACAGTGGTCCACCACATAGTCCCATTCGCGATCGGCAAAACTGTAGCGGTTCTGGACCGAGACGATGGGAACAATCTTGCGCGCACGTTCGATATGCTCCCGGGTAACGTTTGACAATGCCACCAGTCGAATCTTGCCTTCGTTTCGCAGCTCGGCCAGAGTTTCAACCGAGGCCTCAAAGGACACAACCGGATCCGGAGCGTGCAGCTGATAAACGTCGATGCGATCCCGTCTCAGTCTCTTGAGGCTGCCCTCCACTGCCTCCCGCAAGTGCGCGGGAGTTGCGTCGTGAGTCCATTGATTTGGGCCTGGACGATTCCAGCCGCCCTTGGTTGCAATCACCAGTCCCTTTGGATAGGGAAACAGGGCTTCGGAGATCAATTCCTCACTCACGTAGGGACCGTAAGAGTCCGCAGTATCGATGAAGTTGACCTCCAGCTCGACCGCACGGCGTAACACCGCGAGCGCAGCTTTCCGATCCTTCGGAGCACCCCAGATGCCTTCGCCGGTGAGCCGCATCGCTCCGAAGCCAAGACGATGAACAGAAAGCTCCTTGCCCAATGAAACATCTCCAGCCAATTTTGCAGAAACTTCTTTCTCATTCACGATTTTCTTATTCACGATAACCTCCTGAAAGATTCGCTTCATGTTTCGCCCTGCTGATGCCTGCTCTCCAGCGATTGCTCGCAAAATCACACCGGCGGTCCAGCCGCCTTGTTGCTTACTTGAACAGGATCTTGGCCATCATCCCCTTGTCTTCGTGGTTCAGCAGATGACAATGGAATACCGACATGCCCCTGATGACGGGGTCGGTGAAATCCAGGATCACATCAACCGCTCCGCGATAGGGAACATTCACGGTGTCCAGCCACGCAGGCTGTGCGACCGGGATGCCGTTTTCCGCATACGCCAAGAAGTGAACCTGGTGAATGTGGAAAGGATGCAGTTCGGCAGTTTGGTTGACAATACGCCAATGCTGATGCGTACCGACGCGGGCGCTTGTCATCGGACTTGCATCCGCCGCAAACCTGCGCCCGTTGATGTAGAAGCCGTTCTTGTCCTCTGTAAAGATGACGGTAAAGTCCGGTGCAGTCTTCTTCAACGACTCAACCTCCATCGGCTTGTAAACCGGGGGACGGTCGTCGATCGCATGGGCTTGCTCCCGCGCTGCATCTGAACTTGGTCGACCTGAACCGGGTGGCACCAGATCGGCCAGCACCATCTCCGGATTGGAATCGCCGTCGGGACCGGTGTCTACACAAAGCGTACGCAGAGCAGCATGTGCCTCCGGCGGAGGACCGGCGATGATGGCTTCGAGACGTCCCCCCGGTGCCACCAGCAGGTGATTGGTTGTGCGTTTCGGAGTCTCGGGTTCGTGGTAGGCCAGCGGCATCCCATCAAGCGCAATGATTTCAAACGGTTGTCCATCGATCTGCAGATCCACATACCGATCCGCGGAGGCGTTTACGATCCGCCAGAACTGCCGCTCGTTAGGCGCGATCTCAAGTCGCGGCCGAATTGCCCCGTTCACGGTAAAGATCTCTTCGGGCACCTCTGCCCCAGCCCCACATTTCTTGGATGGGATTCCCACTTGCTGCATGAGTTTTGCCGCATTCGGATCGTGCTCAGTCGAGCGACCGCGCAGAACGATCACGCGCTCACGGAGCTGCCGCACTTCGGGAACATAGCGTTCCATGCCCTCGACGACGATGGCACCTGACATTCCGTCCAGTACTTGCCGGTGGCTCTCGCCGTGGGGATGAGTGTGGTACCAGAAAAGGCCCGGGGGGTGATCGGGCGGGATCTCGACCGAGTAATGCAATACCTGACCAGGCATGGCCATCATTGCGAGCACGTCATCCTGGGGCGCATTCGGCGAGACCGTCAGCCCGTGGAAATGCAAGTTGGTCATGTCCCTGCAGGGATTCAGCGCGCAAGTCTCCGCAGATCGCGCCGGCAGATTGTTGAGATAGGCGATTCTGAGAACGTCACCCGGGGAAGTGCGGATTACGGGAGCCACCCGCTCATGCTCGAAAGCGAAGCTGTCCCGGCCATTCTCATTCACTGCCTCGAGCGTAAGCGATACTACGTGGTTCTTCGCTTGCACCTGCGGAGGTTCCGGCCCCAGGGAAGCCTGGGCGCAGCCCACAGCTGCGAGAAACATCTGGGCAACGACGAGGAGTCGGGTTCTCGTCATGGTCGCCGTCACTCGGCCACGTGCCAGCTCGAATCGAGGTGGTATACCGTTATTTCTCGGACGACTGTCTTCGTGTTAGGCGCGAGGTCCTTTTCGTAGACAACCCCTTCCTGCGTGACCAGGAATGTCATGACCCCTGTTGAGCGGTACTTCGCGGGATAGGCGACCAACGCGGCGCGGTCGCTCTTTTTCCCGGTTCTGAAGTAGTACCCCTGAAAAGGATGCGGGTCTTGCTCCGGTAAAGCGGCGGTTTTGCTGCCCTTGGCGGTGCTGAGAGAGACCAGGCTTTGCGCATACCCGACAACCGGGTCGGCGGCGGTTTCACTTGCGCCCCGTCGTTTCTTTGCGGATGCGAAGGCGTCGCAAACCTGGATGGCAGTAGCCTCGTTTTCTCCGATTGTACGGAACAGGATTTCCTGCTTGCCGGTGCCGGAATCGAAGCGCCAGAGGCCGTTCGTAGAAACCAGCGGGATCGGAAACGGCCAGTTCTCAGCACCGATGTATAAGACCGTGCTGCCATCGGCTTCTCGGACCAACCGATGCATTTCCTCATATTTGCGGCAGAATCGCTCCCGTTCAAGCTTGTCTTCGATCTCGTCTCCCGATGAAGTGACTTCTCTTTCTACTCCGAGGATCGCTTCCAACTCCGGTTCATCGCTATTTTGGGCCGCCCGAAAAAGGGCGTCTGAAGCTTCTCCCGCGGATGCAAAGGTCTTGGTTGCCGATCCCTGGGCGAAACCAGGTCGAGCACAGCCGACCACCAGCAGTGCAAACAGGGCCAGCGCGAAGATGCTGGCAAATCGTGATCTAAATGTCCGAATCTTCGTATTTCCAGTGCACATGCGTTGATTCTCCATGATCGTCAAATGTCCCTTGGCCCTTAGCCAAAGTTACCGGTGGCCTCCGCCACCATGAGCGCCTCCACCCCCATGAAAACCGCCACCGCCGTGAAAGCCCCCGCCGAAGCTCGATTGCCCGCGAGCGGAGAATCCTCTGGTTACGCCTCCATGATTCAGACCGCCGAAAGCTCCGGAGTGCGTACCGGGCTGGGCATGGGGCGCAGCGAACCCGTGCTCTGGGGCTGGGCCGTGAAATCCTCCCCCATGAAACCCACTGCCACGATCGAATCCACCTCTGCCGGCATAGAAGCGATTGCGATTAATGAAAATTCTGCTGTGGGACTCGTAGCCGTGGTGATCGAACAGGATGCCGTGATGATGCCAATCGGACCCCCAATGGTGCCAGCCCCAGCCAAACCCGCCGAAAAAGCCAACGCCGAAACCAAAGCCAAACCCAATCCCGGGCCCGGTCAGGTATAGGCCCGGATACCAGTACCAGCTCGGCCAAATCGCGAGCGGCGCGCCATAAGCAAGCCAAGGATCGTACTGCGGCACGTAAACAACCTGAGGGTCGGCAGGTTCGATCACAATCGTCGGTCCCTGCTGAGACACCTCTTCCTGAGGCGTGGTCTTCAGGTTCCCCGCCGCCTGCGCACGCTGACGCATGACTTGAACGGCGTTCATTACGTCCTCCGACTGGTTGACGTAGGCGTCCCCCAGCGACGACGTCCAGGAGAGATTTTTGTCCAGGTTGGCCAGCACCGAGGGAAACTCTGTGAGCGCCTTGACGCTCGGATCCCAGGGCTGTTTATCGACTGCTTGGCCTAGCTGCTCTCCCTTGAGATCGGGATGCTGCTGCATCCAGCGGTCGGCTTCGACGATCTGGTCGGGAAAGGTTGAGGCTGCCAGAACCTGAGCCACCAGAGCATCCGGGTACAACGCGATTGGAGCCACCAGTTGCTGCAGCTGTTCCGGCGTCTGTCGCGCGGACTGGATCGGCGTTTGCGGGGCGGCTTGGTCCGCCTGGTCAGCGAATCCGGCTCCCATAGTAGTTAGCACAAGACAACATGCAAGGACGAGTGACAAAGCGCGTTTCGTGAACTCCACAATGAACTCTCCGTCGGCGACGCTGCATCGCCGAATTCCGCCTGTTTCTCATACCCGACGCCCTGCCAAAAACACCCCCGATCTGTGGTGAGCAGTTGGTCAGGTCAGGGCACCGTCAAGCAGACATCGCCTGCGTCAGCGGACACGCCAGATGGTCGCACTGACACGCGATTTCAACATCTTCGCTTCCCGCTTCACGACAGGCATCTCCGCAGTACTGTTGTCCCGCGGGTACATCGCAAAGGCATGGAATGTGTGCGCATTTTCTGGTCGTTTCATTCGCCATTCAAAATCTCCCGCCGACAAGGAACTTCGACCCATTGACAGATTGCATGCAGCTTTCCAAAGGGAGGCCTCACAGTAATCCAAGGCTTTCAAGGGTTTGTGATCCACAGGGCGAGGAAATGTACCGATCCGGTGTCAGCAGGCCGATGGCCGCGTCCGCATTTCGACGCGGTCCATCCTGCCGGCGGGCGTCCAGAACCGCGGGCGTCTGAGGAGGGGTTTGCGTTTTCGACCGGCCAGAGTGCAGCCGGGCTGTTGTCGGGTCGCGGCTCTCAAACGATTGATCGTCGTTGGAACCTCAACTGCAGAGCAAATGGGAAGCAGCAATGGCAACGCACAACCTGCCACTCCCTACGTCCAAGGCAGGCTGCACTTTGATCGGTTGCGCCCAAGGAAGCACCCGGAAAGCTGTGCCTGCCATGTTCATACCACCATGGAATTGGAGTTCATGAGACGCGTGATTGCTCTTTTCACCGGAAAGCCGGCGATTTAACCGATGGGGCGCTCTGCTATGCCGATCTTCGCTGCGCAGCGGGCCTACGCAGTTGTGCTCCGTTATGGAGCGGCAGCTGTTTCGGTCGGGGTGGCTCTCGCGACGGCTCTTGTTCTGCGCTATTACCATTTACCGCACCCCTTCACCTCGTTCTCCTTCGCCGCGATAGCCATCACTGTTTGGTATGCCGGAACGGGACCGGGGCTGTTCGCTCTCTTGCTGGCCTACTCTGCGAGGAGCTATTTCTCGATTCCCGTCACCGTCGGCCACTCTGCTCCAGAGTCCTACCTGGTTGTCTACGGAATGTTCGGCATCTTCGTGAGCTGGTTCAGTTCCTCGCGTCGGCGTGCAGAACGATTGCTCGCCCGGGCGCGCGACGATCTGGAGATCCGCGTCATGCAGCGGACAGCCGAACTCACGACGGTGAACCTGGAGTTGCAAAGCACCCAGGCTGAGTTACGCTCGCAAAAGGATCGGCTGCAACTGCTCCTTGACTTGACCACGGATGCGGTCTCGAACCTCGAGATCAGTGATCTTTTGAAAGCCGTAACCGCCAGTGTCCGCCAAATCATGCAATCTGATTTTGCGGGCATCGGTTTGCCCGATCCCGAGCGTAGCCGACTCCGAATCTATGCGCTCGTTTACGCAAGCGACGGGAGTCTCACCGAGCAAGAACTCTTGACCACGCAGGACGCCGTGCTTTTTCGCGTTTTCCGCACCGGCGAATTGTCGGTCGGCAGATTCAAAGACTTGCTTGGGGCGCAGGCGGGCAATGACTCTCTGCTGCCCTGGGAGCTCGAAACCGCATGCGTGCTTCCGCTCCTGAGCCGAAATCGGCCACTCGGCGTCCTGGTGCTCGGTAAAAGAGGGAAAGATGTGTACCGGAAAGAGGATGTCGACTTTCTGGCGCAAGTCGCAAACCAGATAGCCATCGCCGTTGACAACGCCCTCTCCTATCGCCAGGTATCAGAACTCACGGACAAGCTCGCCCAAGAGAAGCTTTATCTTGAGGACGAGATTCGCGCAGACGCATATTTCGAGGAGATAGTCGGCAAGAGCGCGGAACTGCGTCGTGTCCTCAAGCTCGTGGAAACGGTGGCGCCAACAGACTCGACGGTGCTGATTCATGGCGAGACCGGGACCGGAAAAGAATTGATTGCACGCGCGATCCACAACCTCAGCCCGCGTCGCTCGAGGACCTTCGTGAAGTTGAACTGCGCTGCCATCCCAACCGGATTGCTCGAAAGCGAGCTCTTTGGCCATGAAAAGGGTGCCTTCACGGGTGCCGTCGTCCAGCGAATAGGCCGCCTGGAACTGGCCAACAACGGTACTCTATTTTTGGACGAGGTCGGCGACATTCCCCTTGAGCTTCAGCCGAAACTTCTGCGCGTCCTGCAGGAGCGTGAATTTGAACGGCTCGGGAGCACAAGAACCCTTTCGACCAACGTGCGCCTGATCGCGGCAACGAACAGGGACTTGGCAGCCATGGTTCAAGACCAGCAGTTTCGGCCCGATCTCTTTTTTCGTCTGAATGTATTTCCCGTTCGAGTTCCCGCATTACGCGAGCGCCGCGAGGATATCCCGCTCCTGGTGCGGCACTTCGCCGGAGAGTTTTCCCGCCGCATGAACAAAACGATTGAAACCATATCTTCAGAAACGATGGACGCTCTGTGCCAGTATCACTGGGCCGGAAACATTCGGGAACTGCAGAACGTAATCGAGCGGGCTGTGATCTTGTCCCCCGGACCAGCGTTGGTGGTGCCGCTTGCAGCGATGCAACTTAACCTGACGCCAACGCCGGCCGGGACCGACGCCAGCGCCAGGTCCACCCGGCGCCGGCCTGTCCGCAGCATCCTCGCGGACGTGGATCGCGATCAAATCATCCAGGCTCTCAAGGAAGCGGATGGCCGCGTGGGAGGGCCCAATGGCGCTGCTTCTCGCCTCGGCCTCAAACGGACCACCTTCATTACCCGGATGAACAAGCTGGGTATCGACCCGGACAGGGTGTCGGAACGCGTCGGAGTGGTCACCGACACTGCCGACACCTCCGACGCTCCGCCTGGGCAGGCCGCACCCCGCGAGTCAAACTCCTCAGAATAAGCGCCTTGCAGACCAGCGAGTGCCGGCTCCGGGTTTGGCATCAGCCGTGCCTTGTGGAAAGTGTGGAACAAACGCACCATGCCTGATCAGTGGCGCTCGGAACGTCAGCTTCAGCACTTCAGTCTTCGGCTGACGCCTAGGTCACAGCAGGAGGTCCAAGGAGGACAGGTGAAGAAGCTTTCCGCTTTAGCCGTTTTTTCTCTCTGTATGGCCGCTCCGTCATTCGCAGCCGAACATCTTGTCACGCGTTCCATCAAGGTTGCAGGCAAGGACTCTTACCAGGCGGTGACAGTCTCGGCGAAGGACGCCGGAAAGGCAGGGAAAGCAGCGCTGAGGCTGGTTCTCTGACCTGAAGTGCAAATATCAAATTGTTTTAAGGAGATGAACAAAATGAAAATACATACAACATACATCATCATTGGCCTGATCATCGCGTTTGCGGCGTTTTTTGAAGTCGCCGCTCATGCTGACGAATTCAACCAGTCCACCACCCTTACGTTTAGTCAGCCGGTCCAGATCCCGGGACAGCTTTTGCCAGCCGGGACTTATCTTTTCAAGCTGGCCAACAGCGATTCTGACCGAGATATGGTGCAGATCTTTAGTTCGGACCAGACTCATCTCTATGCGACCTTCCAGACGATTCCAACGGAGCGTCAGATCCCAACCGACGATACTTCGATCACGTTCGCCGAGCAGAGCGGCGGCGAACCGGAGGTTCTCCTGAAGTGGTTTTATCCAGGAAGCTTGACTGGGCATGAGTTCGTCTATTCCAAGCAGCGGGAGAAGGAACTGGCTCAAGACAGGCAGCAGACTGTAGTGGCCAATCAACGACCAACGTCCAATGCGGACAGTGCCGGAATGGGCAACTAAGTGCGCCGTCTGGCATGCGCTCGCTCAGCACAAGGAAGTTTGAGACCGGGCAGGCTCTGCAGGCTTTGTGACCAGTCGAGCCTGCCCGTTGCTGAGCAGTCAGAGCGGGCAAGCAGTTCGGTATGCCTTCCGGGGACCTCGTCGAACCAGGAGAAAGGGTTGTGATCGTAAGGCGGATTTGGGCATTTGGGCCGGTCGTTGCGGCTGCCGTTCTGCTGCACTGTCTGGCAGGCTTTGCGAGCACCAACCGGGAGGTTCTCGACTCTGGTTTCCATTCGATGTACGACCTGGACTTCGCCGATGCACAGCAGCGTTTCACTGCGTATCAGCACGACAATCCCAATGATCCCATGGGGTCGGTGGCCGAGGCGGCCGGATTGCTGTTCTCGGAATTCGATCGGCTCGGCGTCTTGCAGTCGCAGATGTTCCTGAAGGACGCGAGCTTTGAAGCTGGCAACCACCTTGTCCCTGACCCGGCGGTTCAGGCGAAGTTTGAGAGGGCGATCCAGCGCAGCCAGGCGATGATTCAGGAACGGCTGGCCACCAACGGCAGCGCTCGCGACGCCCTGCTCGCTGCCGCGCTGTCGTCGGGCCTGGAGGCCGACTACCTGGCGCTTATACAAAAGCAAAACATGGCGGCCCTACGCTACACGCGGCAAGCCACTGACTATGCCGAGCGACTGCTCGCCGTTTGTCCCGACTGCTACGACGCCTACGTCGCGACCGGTATCAGCCAGTATTTGATCGGCAGTCGAGCGGCGCCCGTTCGCTGGATTCTCCGCGCGAGCGGATTCGCCGGGAACAAGGGGGAGGGCATTAGAGAGTTACAGATGGCCGCCCAACATGGGCACTACCTCGCGCCGTTTGCGCGAATTCTGCTCACCATTGCGTATCTCCGCGAGAAACAGCCGCAGCAGGCGAAACGGCTGCTCGTCGACCTCAGAGCCGAGTTCCCTCGAAACTCGCTGTTCGCACGCGAGCTGGAGCGTCTCGGAAACACCGCGGAACGGTAGGCGTTAAGCGCACGCTTGGTCAGCGGTCCGATGCCGGGGGGCAGGATTCCCTGCGGCTCAACGCGCAGTTCAGCCCGGCCTGATCACCCCGGGCGATCCCAGGGCCAGCATCCTGCTCTTACGCCGGTGGCAGGATGCTGGCCAAGTTTGTGAAGGTCGCCGGCGGGACCTGCCTTGGAATGCGCGACACGAGACCGCTCTCGGTGGAAAAGTTCTGGGCACAGTCGACCGGGAATGGAGCTCTACGGTTCAACCAGAGGCGGTTCGTCATCTTTACTCTTCTTTACGACAGGAATTTGCAACCGGGCATCTAATCGCTCAGGAGGGCTTCCATGAAGAAGCTAATGATGTTATGCGTGGCGGCCGCGGTGATGATGATGGCGCCCCTTGCGGCTTTCGGACGTCCGGTTCGCGTCTTGGTCGCGCCGCCCGTCGGCTTTGGGTGGTACTCCCCGTACTGGGGACCCTATCCGTACGCCTACGGCTATTACGATTACATTCCTGCTACGGGCGCAGTAAAGTTCGACACCGGCGTCAAAGACGCCGAGGTATACATCGATGGCGCTTACGCCGGCACAGTCGGAAAACTGAAGACCATGAATCTGCGGCCCGGCACCTATGACATCGAGGTGCGCGCGCCGGGACGCACCCAGTTTGACAAGAAAGTGTACGTCGCTGCTGGCAAGACCTTGCACCTGAACCCGGAGCTGCGCGTCCAAGCGCAACCCCAGGCACAGTAAAGACTTTGTTCTGCCCAAGGCGAAGCAACCGAGTGCGGGACCTCAGTGTCCCCTTCGGGGCTGTCACTCTTGATCGATGCGGGGCTCGCCGTATCCACTTGCCCGACAGGCCAGCCCTCCGTGTTGTAGTTGCTCTGCCCGTGGGCGCTCCTCGAGCGCATCGGGAATGTGGCACAATCATTTGGTGGATCCTGAAGCTCTGCGATGGCTGATCAGGAACCCGTCAGGCCGCCCAGGAACCGGTCGGTGATGAGAGTGCTCTCCAAACTTCAACGTTACAGTCTGGCAACGATTTCCTGCAGCATCGCACTGGCAGTGGCTTGGCCCATCGACGCCCCGGCGTCATGTTTCCTTCTCGCGGTCGCGGTGAGCAGCCTCTTCGGAGGCTTGGGGCCCGGGCTCTTATCGGTGGGACTCTCCGCCTTCGCCTTCGAGCACTTCTTCCTATGGAGGACGCTCCCGCCAGCCGTCGAACCGGCTGTCTACTTGCGATATGCGGTCTTCCTGGTCGCAACTCTGCTCGTCACCGGATTGATGGAGATAAAACGACGCGTTGAGCAATCCCGCAATCGCGCCGAAGACGCGTTGCGTCAAGCACAGTCGGATCTCGCGCGGGTCAGCCGGGCGACAACGATGGGAGAACTGACCGCTTCCCTCGCACACGAAGTGAATCAACCGATCGCCGCCGCCGTTACCGATGCCAACACCTGCTTGCGCTGGCTCAACCGCGATCACCCCGATATGGAAGAAGCGCGCGAAGCTGCCTCGAGAGTTGTGAAAGACGCAGCCCGCGCGGCCGAGATCATCAGCCAAATTCGCCTACTGTTCAAGAAGGGTGCTCCGCAACGGGAGTTGGTTGATATAAACCAGATCATCCAGGAGATGGTCGCCCTGATGCGCGGCGAGATAACGCGACACTCCATCTCGGTCCGAACCGAGCTCGCAGAAAATATCCCCCCGATCATGGGGGATCGCGTGCAGTTGCAGCAGGTGCTGATGAACCTAGTGATCAATGGCATCGATGCGATGAAGGACGTGGACGGAACGCGCCAACTCGCCATCAGGTCGCAACGAGCAGAGAACGAGCACCTTACGGTGTCGGTCAGCGATACCGGCGTCGGGCTGCCCCGGCAGCAGGCGGACCGGATCTTCGACGCGTTCTTCACCACGAAGCTTCATGGAACTGGCATGGGACTTCGCATCAGCCGCTCCATCGCGGAATCGCATGGCGGCCGCCTCTGGGCGAGTGACAACGCTCCGCGCGGGGCGAGCTTCAGCCTTACCCTACCCATCAAAGTCGAGGGGCACCCGTGATTCCCGGACGGATCCTTTCCGGAGAGAACCGCCGCCCGGTGCGGCTATTGCTCGCTGTCTGCGGGGTGGCAATGGTGACCTTCTTTGCCTATCGCGTGATCCCCGCCAATATGACAACAGCTGGATTCGCTTATCTGCTGCTCGTGCTGGTCATTGCGAGCACCTGGGGCTTCCTGGAGTCAGCCGTGACCACGGTTCTATCGACCCTGACTTTCGATTTCTTCTTCGTTCCGCCAATCGGCGCAATCCAGCCGACCAAGACCGAGGATTGGGTCGCCTTGTTCAGTTTTCTGGCGACATCGCTGATCGCCAGCCGATTATCAGCCACGCTCAGGCGGCGAACGTCTGAAGCGATCCGTGCCGAGCAAGCCCTGCGTCAGCCGCAGGCGGATCTCGCTCACGTCAACCGGGTGATCACCATGGGAGAACTCACCGCCTCCCTGGCGCACGAAGTGAATCAACCAATTGCCGCGGCCGTCACCGACGCCAAAACCTGCTTGGGTTGGCTGGCGCGCGACACGCCCGATGTCGTGGAGGCGCGTGACGCGGCCTCGAGAACCGTTAAAGACGCAACGCGCGCGGCCGAAATCATCGACCGGATCCGCCTGCTCTTCCAGAAGGGTACTCCGGAACGAGAGTTGGTAGATGTCCACGAACTGATTCGAGAGATGGTCGTGTTGTTGCGCAGCGCGGCAACGCGACACGCGATTGTGACCCACACCGAGCTTGCCTCCGACCTTCCCCAGGTTGTTGGAGATCGCGTGCAATTGCAGCAGGTCTTCATGAACCTCATGCTCAACGCCATCGATGCCATGAAAGACGCAGACCGAATGCGCGAGCTCGCGATCAAATCGCAACGAGCCGAAGACGAGCAGGTTATGGTGTCGGTCAGCGATACCGGCGTTGGGCTGCCCCCGCAGCTGGCGGACCGGATCTTCGACGCGTTCTTTACCACGAAGCTTCATGGAACTGGCCTGGGACTTCGCATCAGCCGCTCCATCGCGGAATCGCATGGTGGCCGCCTCTGGGCGAGTGACAAGGCTCCGCGCGGGGCAAGCTTCCACCTCACGCTACCCTTCAAAACCGAGGCGCATCCATGACGTCGTCAACTGCGCCCACGGTTTTCGTCGTCGACGACGATGCCTTGGTGCGTGCGGCCATTCAGGGCATGCTGAAGTCAGTGGGCCTGCGTTCGGAGACCTTCGGGACGACGCAAGAATTCTTGCGAAACTACCGGCTGGACGGACCGAGCTGCCTTGTTCTGGACGTGAGACTTCCTGGAGTCAGCGGCCTGGACTTTCAGCGCGCGCTGGCCGAGGCCGGCATCCGCATTCCGATCATTTTCATCACGGCTCATGGGGACATCGCGATGACGGTACAGGCCATGAAATCCGGCGCGGTAGAGTTCTTGACCAAGCCCTTTCGGGACCAGGACTTGCTGGATGCGATCCACCAGGCTTTGGAACGCGACCGCCGGGCCCGCGAACAGGAGAATGAGGTCAATCAACTGCGAAGCCGCTACCAATCGCTCACCACTCGCGAGCGCGAAGTCATGGGCTTGGTGGTTTCAGGCAAGCTGAACAAGCAAATAGCTTCTGAGCTGGGGACCAGCGAAATCACCGTGAAGGTCCATCGCGGGCAAGTGATGCGCAAGATGGGAGCTGAATCACTGGCTGAACTGGTCAGAATGGCTACGAAGCTTGAGCGTCCATCGGGCCAGAAGTAGCACGATACCGAAGTTCGGCAAGGCCCATTCGCCCAATCGAGCTATAGGGTGGCCGCCTGTGGGCTGCTGACGGACACATGAATGAGGCCCGCCGGCCAGGATTAGCGTCCTCATACCAAGGGATAATTGCGCCCACGTTCAGAGGGCGCTACCTTTCTCCTATGGTTACTCAGGCGAAGGCGAGACTGGTGGCGATTGTCGATGACGATGAGTTGATGCGCGGCGCGTTGCAGGGCCTGCTGAAATTTGCCGGACTGCCAGCACAAGCGTTTGCCTCGGCAGAAGAATTCTTGAAGTCCGGCGTGCAGCACGAGACCGCGTGTCTGATCGCCGATATCCGCATGCCGGGAATGTCCGGTCTGGACTTGCAGGCCAAGCTGAACGCCGATCATTGCAGGATTCCCACCATCTTCATCACCGCCCACGGCGACGCGCAGATGCGGATGCAAGCGTTGAGAGCAGGCGCAGCCGAGTTCTTGGCAAAACCGTTCGACGATGAAGTCCTGCTCGAGAATGTTCGAGCGGCTC
>WNFO01000104.1_pt1 | contig 134222 bp, 202 predicted proteins | sample 5400251 | NCBI WGS metagenome assembly WNFO01 (sample SAMN13153354, study PRJNA577476) | soil metagenome | isolation source: 100 cm saprolite under Madrone tree | place: USA:California | collected 2016-06-14 | reverse complement strand
GCGGGGACAGGCGGCTCCGGGACGGCCGGGCTTGCAGGGGTGGTATCGATTGCCGGCAGTACGGCGGGCTTTATCGGTTTGACGCAAGGTTCCGCCGTTACCACCACCAACACCAACATCCCCGCCAATACCATCATTGTAGAGGCACCAACATCGGTGACCGCTTACGCGCGCATTCTTGCCGGCGCGGCCGCTACCGGGATTCCGCATTATACGAATGCATCGAGCGTCGTCACGGAAACGATTACTGCTCTTGGCGTATCCGATTACAGTCCGAATACCTACGTTGCCGGTGGCGGCACGGCCCAAGCACAGACGGCCACTCTTTCTCCAGCTGCAGCGGCCCTTACCGCGGGCCTCACGTTTTGCTGGAAACCAGCGGCGGCAAATACCGCTGCTGCTCCAACCATGGCGGTGAATGGTCTCACGGCCACGGCGATTACGAAACTCGGCACGACAGCCTTGGTCGCCAATGACATCACGACGTCGGCGATCGCCTGCGTCATCTACGATGGCACACAATTTGAATTGCAAAATCCGCAAACAAATGTCGGCGGAGGCGGTGGCGGGACGGTAAATCAGATCACCAGCGCGACCGGGGCAATCGCCACCTGGGCAAACGGCAACAATCCGCTGGTCATCAATTGCGCGCTTACGAGCGGAACGACATGTTTAACGACCGGTGAAACTACGGCGGCAACGACCGCGGGCGCCGTCGAGCATCAAATCACGACGCTGACGACTTCGACGGCAATCGGTTTGCAAATCACGCAAGGCGCAAACGGTCCGGCAAGCGCGAACGCTCCTGCAGTGCTGAACGTTTCCGCGGCTGCCGCTGGCGGCCTGGCAACTGCATCCCAAGGCGGATTCATTGGCGCACCGATTACTCTTCTAACCGGCGCGGGCTCGGCAGGCGGAGCCACAACTGGCAATGGCGGAGCGGGCGGCGCATTCAACCTCACGACCGGCGGCGGCGGCGCAGCAGGCGGTACAACTACCAACAATGGCGGCACAGCCGGCGCGATCAACCTGACGACGGGAAACGGCGCCAGCGGCGGATCGGGAGCTTCAACAGCCGGCAATGGCGGCGATGTCGTCGTAACGCTCGGTGTTGCGGGCACGGTAGGAACGACTCCTGGCAGAAGCGGACAATTAAACGTTACGGGCACCGCGCCAGCATCGACATCGAATGCCGCAGGCCTTGCCGTTGGAACCTTATTCAATATAACGGGTGTGACCGGCGGCGCGAGTTCGAATGCGGCGGGAACCGGCGGGCGGGGACAGGCGGCTCCGGGACGGCCGGGCTTGCAGGGGTGGTATCGATTGCCGGCAGTACGGCGGGCTTTATCGGTTTGACGCAAGGTTCCGCCGTTACCACCACCAACACCAACATCCCCGCCAATACCATCATTGATCAGGCGCCAACTGCCGTGACGGCTTACGCGATTGTTAGGCCTGGAGTGTCGGCAACAGGCATTCTGACTGGCACTGTATCTTCCGCAGTCATTACGCAAGGATTCAGCGGCGATAGTAACCACTCAGCAGTAGTTACCATTGGTTCAGGTACATCTATCGGCTCAACAACACTCTGTTCTTCCGCGAATTGTCCTGCTGGCACCTACGTCGTCCACGTTTACGTGGATATCACCACAGCCTGTGGGACGAGCGGGTCTTACACAGTGAACCTGATTTATACAGACGACCAAGGAGCGAAAACTGTACCAGTGAATCTTAACGGCACTGGTGCTGTTCCAGCTTCAGGAGTTATAACGACAACTTCGACGGCCAACTTTGGAGAGAACTCGCAGGTGCTCCGGTTGACTAGCGGGAATCTTAATTACAGCACTACGGCAGTGGCTTGCGGGACTGCCGGACCGATGGTAGGTAAGCTCTATATGGCCGCCGTTCCCGTTCAATAGGAAGGCAATGAGAAAACTCCTAAGTATTTTGGCTTCGATTCTGCTGATGCTCGCGCTTCCGATCGGCGCGCACCAACTTGGAGGGAAGCTCAAAATTGGCGGCAAAGTATCGGTGGCCACGGCGAGCGGAATTTTACCAATTTCCGTTACCGGGAAAAATTGTGTTGGCAATGCCAACTTCTCCAATCCAACTTGCACTTGGTCTGCAGATCCGGCAATTGGAGAAACTATTCATTGTGCGGTTATGAATGCGGGCACGGGTGCCAGTGCCGGTACGCCTTATTCCGTCACCGATAACGCCAGCACGCCGAATGTCTATACCGCTAACGGTAGCGCTTTCGCCGGAACTTCTACCGGGGCGACAATGCAATTGTTTGATTCATTCTCGATAACCCATTCACCGCACACCAGCACTTTTACCCAGACGGGTTCGGTTCAAAACTTTCCCGTGTTCATTTGTTTCAGCACGACTGGCGGAGTTGGTGCCGCAGACGGTGCGGTTGGTACTTATGATAGCAACATCTCTGGAACCACCTTGACCACTACGGTCAATCCAACCGGAACCGCTGACATTGCCTATGGATGGGTCGTGGTTAGCGGCTCTCCCGCTTTTACGGCTGGAACTGGTTTTACACTTGTTGGCAGTAACAGCTCGCGCGCCAGCGAACAGAAAATCCTATCGTCATCAGGCTCGCAAACCTGCACGATGACTTACACTCCAGCCAGCGTGGGGAACGACATGATATGCGGCACATACAAGTAAAATTTGCTCTGTTGTGCCTGTTGCTAAGTCCAGCCAGCATTTCCGCGCAACTCTGGAGCGGCTTGATCGATTCAGCGCGCGCGACCGATTGGACGGGCGCTGGCGTCACCGGAGGTATCCCTTCGGGCACCTGGACACAATGCGGCTCTACCATCGCCGCTGGAGCCACAGGAGCCACAATCAACGCAGCGATTTCCGCCTGCGCCGCAAATCACTATGTTCTTCTAGGAGCGGGAACGTTCAACATTTCTGATGCCGGATTGCTGATTAGCAAGAGCAACGTCGCTTTGCGCGGCTCTGGAGCGGACCAAACGCTCTTAGTCTTTGCGGCCAGTACCTTCAACGCTTGCTCAGGAGGCTACCACACCGCGATCTGCCTGAACGGCTCTGCAGGAGCCTACTGGGTTTCAGACGCAAACTTCGCCACTTGGACAGCCGGGTACTCCCGCGGTACGACGGTTATCACGCTCTCAACGGTGACTGGCTTGGTGGCCAATCAAAGCATCATCGGCCTTGACCAGTGTTCCCTGGGAAACAGCGGCTATCCCTGCTCCTCAAACGCCGAAGTAGATAACGGCAACTACTTCGATTGCGACGTGCTTTACAACGCGGGAAGCACTAATGGCTGCGCTGTGAACGGTCCCGACGGAGGCAACCAACGCCTCAACCGTCCACAGAACGAACTCTTCCAAGTCTCGAACGTCAATGCCGGTGCCAGCCAAGTTACGCTGATCGGTTCCTTGAGGGCTCCAAACTGGAACTCCGCGCAAACCCCTGCAGTCTTTGCCGCCACTAATCCGGTGCAGTACTCCGGCGTGGAGAATCTCTCGATTGATATGACCTCCGATCCGCAATACGGGGTGGTGGGCTATTACACCGCCAACTGTTGGGTTAAAGGCGTGCGGATCATCAAGCCGACGCAAGCGGCCATCTGGTGGGTTGTCAGTGTTCATGCCACAACCAAAGACAACTACATCTACGGAACCAGCAATGCACCGCCAGGAGCGGATAGCTTTTCCCTGGAAGGGACGGCCACTTCCGACCTACTCGTTCAAAACAACATCGTCCAGTGGTCAAGAGTCTGCACCAGCACCGAAGGAGCCGACACTGGCAGCGTCTACGCTTACAATTTTTGCATCAACGATTACAGCAACAATGCCGGCCTCTATGCCGCGTCTTTCCAGCATGCCGGGAATCGCTGGCAGCTCTATGAAGGGAATGTCCAAAATTCCTATTTCGGCGAAAACTTCCATGGTCCGAAGATGATGCAGACGCTCTACCGTAACTTTGTTACTGGGTGGGAGTCTTGCGCCAACGGCTCAGTCTGCGGAAGTTCGACTTTCAAGGGTGGCGGCGGTAACGGCGCTAGCGCGGTGCGCCTGATGCATCACAGCCGGTATCACAACATCATTGCCAACGTTCTAGGGACGCCCAGTTACCACAATTCCTATTCGACGACCAATGGGTTTGCCGACCTCAATATCTACGAGATGGGCTCAAACGATCTTGCTCCTGCCGACCCTATCGTGGGGCAGACGACTTACCGGTGGGGCAATTACGATACGGTAACAGCGGCGGTACGCTGGTGCGGAAATTCCAGCGATACCGGGTGGTCTACAACTTGTGCTAGCACTTCCGAAGTGCCTACCGGGTTCGCTACCTATCCGCAGCCGATTCCCACCGTCGGGGATCTTGGCACGGCGCTCCCTGCATCACTTTACCTTTCCTCGAAACCATCTTGGTTTGGTTCGATTGCTTGGCCGGCCATCGGTCCGGATGTAACTGGCGGAAACGTAGGCCAATGCACGGGTACTTGGGGGCCAACGACTCCGAACGTAGCTGGTCAATACGGTGGCGTACCGGCTACCAGCAGTTCTCAATGCACGGGAACAACTTTGACGTCTGCCTGGGCCGGCCATATAAATGCCATCCCTGCGATGAATTGTTTCCTCGTAACCATGGGCGGACCTCCCGATGGGACGAACGCCAGTGCGCTGAGTTTCAATGCTGATACTTGTTATGCCGGTGGCGGTGGTACGGTTGCCACGCCAACGTTCAGTCCAGTAGCGGGAAATTATGCAACCACCCAGAATGTCACCATCTCCACAAGTACCGGCGGAGCGACACTTTGCTACACCACGGATGGCTCTACTCCTACCGCCAACGGTGCAGGGACTTGCACGCATGGCACAACCTATTCAACGCCGGTGGTTGTGGCATCTTCGCTTACATTGAAGGCGGTCGGGTCGCTTTCTGGAGATAGCGATAGCGCCGTTGGATCGGCAGCATATACGATCGGAGCTTTGCCACCCGCTCGGTCTGGTGTTGTCTTCACAAAATTATTTCCCCCGGTGATACACTTGCCGAGAGGAGGAGTACATGGCCCGGAAAAGTATCATCATTGTCGGCCTCTCTATATTTCTTGTGATTGTTTCCGTGGTCCTGCTGAAGAATTTGTCTTCTTCTTCGTCTCACGCTGCGGATCTGGCAAAAATCATCGCCGTCCCTTCCGGCAATATCGCGCCAACGCAGGATTTCCTGAACGACTATCGCGAATATCAAACTCTTCAGAAGGAACTCAACGCACTCTTCGCCGAGAAAGGCATCAAACGGAAACAAGACGAACTCACGGGGATGGTTACCCGCTTAAATCGGGCGATCCCGCAAGGATATTCTTGGGATGAAACAACGATGAGTTTCAAGCCGAATCCAGCTCCAGTTCCAATCCCGGCGGCACCAGTTGCGCAGAAAAAATAGCCGTGCAAAGCGATGGCACTCATATTACAGGATTCACTCGGCGGACTGTGGAGCGTCACGATCGATGACAATGGCGGACTAGGGACTACTTCCGTGCTCTCCGGTTTGCCGAGCGCGCCGGTTCTGAATGATGCCGGCGGATCCACATCTTGGATTGTAGGCGTCACTTCCACAGGGCAACTGAAGACAACGACAACAACTTTCATTCCTGGAAATCCTACCTTCATTACCCTGACCAGTCCATCGGCGACCTGGAAAGTAGGAGTAACGGTCGACGGCTTATTTACGACAAACCAGCAAGTCGTGACCGTCTCCGTGCTTGGAAGCGGCAAGGTCACTGCCGTCAATCCGATCAGTTCATTTACCATTCCTGTTCGCACCGTATTCACGTTGACTTGGACATTGACGGATGCGGCGGGAATCCCCATCAACAATGCCACTGTAACAGCTACGCTTTTTGCCGGGCGATCCGCCACCAATCCCTTGGGCACGCCCGGTACGCCGGTCTCTCCGATCAATGGATTGACGCTCGGTTATGTCGCTGGTTCGGCGGGACAATATTCAGCGGTCATTCCAGGCGAGATCAATCCGCCGCTGAATGGAACCGGTTATACGCTGGTTGTCGATGCCACCGTTGCCGGAACGCAGATTTATCACACCGAACAGCCGGCCACGGTGGAGACGGCCGGGTCTTTGCTCGACCTCACGACCGTCGACCAGGTCAAGAGCTGGATTCCCGGTCTTGCGGCCGCCGGCAGCGCCGATGATGCCATCATCCAGGCCTGCATCACCGCCTGGGGATTTGAATTCTTGAATCGTACCGGGCTCGGCAATCAGAATGGAGACTTGCTGCAATCTCCGTTCTGTGGCGTGTGCAATTTCAGCGAAACCTACGACGGCACGGGAACCTACCGGCTTTTTGTCCGCAACCGGCCGGTCAAAAACGTCTCGGCATTGATCATCAACGGAATCCAGGTCGCGCAATCTTCGGGCTTTTCCGTTCAAGGCTGGGTGATCGACGGAACCGGGAAAAGCATTTCTTTGCGCCCAGGCCTTCTTGGGTGGGGTGGAAGCTTTCCGCAAACGGCGTGGCAGTCCGGAGCCTATCGCGCGTTTGGCGGTGGCATGCGTTTCTTTGAAGGGATCCAGAACATCTACTTGCAGTATTCGGCCGGTTACAACAACACGCCGGCGGATGTCGTGCAGTGCGCAAATAAAGTTGTTGCGCAAAATTATCGTCGTCGAAGCTGGGTGGACGAAGCTTCGCGCGCGATGAGTGGTGGCGCCGGCACCATCAGATATCGCGATTGGGATCTGCCAAGTGAGTGTCAGTATGTGGTTGACCGATATACAAGGACATTGTGATTCATATTTATCTCATAATTTGTTTAGCCAATGGTAAGAAATATATCGGCCAGACTGCTCTATCGCTAGCAGGCCGATGGAAACTACACATTGCAGACGCGCGCTGCAAGGGAGAATCGAGCAATCACAAAACTCCCTTCCATAAAGCCGTGTTTAAATATGGTCCGGAAAGATTTTGTGTATCTACGAACATGGCAGAAAACACACACCGGAAGCACGCGCAAAGATGGTTGCTGCATGGCCAGCGAGAAGACGAATATGCTGACAATTTCATTTCGTGAAAATTCGGACAGGCGATTAGTTGAAGCACTAAAATCAAAAGGTCCAGCTATAATTCGTGTTCTAACCTCAAAAATAAATGAACTAATGATAATGTTATCTTCATATATCGTCTCCCAAAAGCTTTCCGGGCAAGCATTGAAACGCCAAACCGGCGTGCTTGCCGGCAGCATCCGCTATGTCCCCGCAACGCTTGAAGGAACCAGTATTGTCGGCGCCGTAGAAGGTGCGGGCGGAGGTGCTTGGTATGGCGCCCTGTACGAAGATGTGAGCGCTGGCGGCACCGGCGGCGTATCGCATTCCTGGACGATCACCGCCACAAAAGCCCGGGCACTTTCTTTTCTTGTCGATGGCAAACGTCTTTATCGCCACAGCGTTACACATCCCGCGCTGTCGGCGCGGCCGTTCATGACACCATCGCTCGAGGAGAATGCCGGTGAAATCGAAACGCAATTGCGCGCCGCTCTTGATGCGGAGCTGAGCAAGTCGTGAAAGGCACGCGCGAAGCAATTTCCGTTGCGCTTTTCAATCTTCTCGCAACCAACCAGGCGCTTGCGGGGCTTTGCAAAACTATCACGCGTAAACCGAAAATTTGGACTGCGGTAAGTGACCCCGAGAAACCGTTTTTGACTTTGTTTAAAGGCGGACCAACTACCGAAACATTCGATCAACCGCAAGAACGCCGCGTTGGACTGACGAAATATATTTTGCATTACAATCTTTGGCTTTATGTTGTCGCGGATCCATCAGGGCAGACCAACGCAGAAACGATCGTAAACAATATTAGCGATGCGATCGATCTTGCAATGCAAACCGATGTAAACAAGAGTTCCTTTGGCGAGAGACAAACTCTCGGCGGCTTAGTCACTAACTGTTACATTGACGGCGGCAGTGAATGGGGTAGAGAATTTGAAGATTCCAACTTGGTCGTTTTTTGGCGAATTACTTGCGAGCTTGGAATTTAATCGCAAACGTGTTGCCCGTGCTCCAGGAAATACTTGTTCGACTTCTTGAATTTCTTTCCAACCCAAAATCCAAACCTGCGAATCCTTGGCCCGGTAAGAAGAAAGGACCAGCAACCGCCTTTGTCTACTTTCACGTAATGACGGTGAAGTGCTGGCCTGAAAGCAATCTTTCCGATTGTCAGTCTCTCTTCTCCTGACGGACTGACGTCGGTGTAGCTCCCTTTCAGGATTAGCGTTACAAACCACCAGGCATGATCGTGGAAGTAGCGCGCGTCATCCGAATGCAACCAATGATGCAACCGAATCGAAAACCATGGAGTCTCAAAGTACCAGCGGCGAACATAAACTCCTGTCGCACATTTCAGTTCTTCGGCCCATATAAATTTGGTACGCGGACGGGGATTCGAACCACCGGACCTGTCGGTTATATACCGACTGCTCTCTGGAATTTCCCGCGACTCGCTTCGAAACGATTCGTGGTTCCTTCCATAAGACTCAGAAACGTTTGCAACCGTCTCCTGCCTCGCCGCTGAGCTATCCGCGTATTGAGAATTCATCTAAAAAAATTCCTCGCCTGCGATGTCTAGCCAGTCCTCGCCATTGCCATCCTGACCACATCAGTCCTCGCCTGCATTGCCGGTGCGTAACTCGCCTCTGCTCATCCTATCTTTCCAAGCCTGCACTGCCAATCCGCGCCCGATCACCCGAAGCAGTCCGAGCCTGCCAAGATAATGTCTTGCCGATCCTTGCCACATCGAAGCATTCCTCGCCTGCATTACCATGCCCCGCCGGGTCCCCTGCTCGCCTTTCCCCGCCTGCCGTAACATACCCTGCCGCTACGTGACGCCCCGGCCAGAACGAGCCTTAGCCCAACTCTCCACGCCTGCCATGCCTGACTTGCCGTGCCGCGCCCGATCACGCCGTAGCCAGCCTTTCCGCCCTAGGGCCTAGCTTACCACAAAAAACCTACCGGGTAAATAAAAGTCTTGACAAGCCCACTAGTGAGGTATAGCTTTTCCACAGTTTCGGACCGACTCGGCGGTCAACACGTCGAATCGGTCCTAACCGAAACCAAGAAGATTGAGGCTTCTTGATTTGGCTGCCGCGCAATCTACATCCCCGCAACAGCTTTTTCAAGACTCATTCTCATTGTTTTCATCTCTATTCCTCAGTAGGGCGAGGAGGAGATATTCAAGGAGAATTTATCGTGGCAAAAGCAAAAGCAGCAGTAGAAGGATTAGCAGGACACGGCCCGATGAGCGATGTACTGGAAGACAAGAATCCAGCACGAACTTCTGTTCAAATCAAAGCACCAGACTTGCGCACCGTAATATTCCATGTCCGCGGAGTTTCGCCGTTGGTCATTCACAGGTTCAGCGTGAAAACCAAAGAGCAAATGGCGCGAAAAATGGAAGAAGGCAAATCGGCCGGCTCGAAGAAGAACCGCGAAGCGAAAAACAGCGACGACACTTTTTTCGAAAGTCGCTACATTTCGAAAGAAGGTTGGGATGGTTTTCACGCTGCCAGTATTCGTAACGCCATGATCAGCGCATGCCGGCTTGTCGGATTCAAAATGACTCTGGCGAAAATGAGCATCTTCGTCCTTCAAGACGGTTGGGACAAAGTCGAACCGCAAATTCCGCTCATCCGGATCATCGGCAAGGCCGTCAAGCAGGCAGACATGGCAAGAGTCGAAACAGGTGCACCATACGTAACGTACCGTGCAAGTTATAACCCCTGGGAAGCGAAGATCCGGATTCGCTTTGACGCCGACCAATTCAGCATCACCGACGTCTCACATTTGCTTAGTCGTGTAGGCATGCAAGTGGGCATCGGTGAAGGAAGACACGACAGTAAAAATAGTTGCGGAATGGGTTGGGGCTGTTTTTCCCTGGAAGGTGTACCGCAAGAAAAACCAGTTCAAGAAGTAGCAGCTTAACACAAATCTCGGCAGGCGCGGAGAGTTACGACTTGCAAAGACGAGCATCAGCCGGGCTAGCAATGGCAGTGCAGGCGGTGAATGGTGGGGCTGGCCGGGTCTGGGTTTGGCGAGCCTTGAACGAGGCACGGCAGGAACGGCACGGCAGCAATCTGTGTTTCTAGTCCAGTGGACATTCTCAGGCCAATCGGCCAAAGCGTCCGTCAACTAATTACGCAGCGGCCCGGGCGAGCCGAAATCGCCCATTCTTCTTGAAGGGAGGAACGATGAAGAAGCTAAAGAATCCAGAAGTAATTGGAGAACTAAAAAGACTTAGTGAGACTCGTAAAGGCATCCTGATGCCGGAGGATGTCGTCGCAGCGGCCAAGACAGAATCCTCGCCACTTCACAAATATTTTGATTGGGATGACGATTCTGCAGCGGAACTCTGGCGACTACACCAAGCTAGAAAACTTATTTCGGTCGTCGTTGAATATATCGGTACGGAAGATAACGGCCGAGAATGCCGCGTCTTTGTAAGTTTGAAAAACGATCGCGCGGCTCACGGCGGCTATCGCGCTATCGTCGATGTTTTGAAAAGCCCGCGGCTGCGCGATGCATTGCTGCTGGATGCAGTCGAGGAAATGTCTTTTTTCAAAGAGAAATACAAATCACTGAAAGAACTAGCGATGGTTTTCAAAGTGATGACCAAGGCAGAACAAAAGCTTTTGAAATAGGCGCGGCAGGCGAGGAGCGGTCGGGGCAGGATTGTTATGACAAGTTATGGTTGGGCGTGGCAGGCGCGGCAGGTTCAGACCAGGACCGATAAGCAGCGGCCTTGCTGGTTGTAGCAGGCGTGTAGTGACATGGCCCGGAACGGCCGGGCGGGGAAGTCCGGGCGTGGCGCGTCTTTGCAGGCAAGGTGGTTAGGGCGAGTAGAGCAGCGATCAGTTCGGGCATCGCAGGCGTGGATGTCAGGGCGTGAACACGGACGGCGAGTTGGTTGAGCCGCGGTAACGCAGGCAGGACTGGTGTTGGACGGCGAGCAATGGCAGGGGTTGGAAGCGCAGGTGTGGACAGGACGTTCTGGACGGTACGGCGCGGCAGGCTTGACTAGAAACGTCATGTTCTGATGCGTAGCGGCAGGGCAGGCGCGGTGTGGCATGAAGAGTTCTGGTAAGAAATGGTAGTGCAGGCATGGGTGGCGGGTTTTGGAGGGCAGGGGGCACGGAGGTCAGCAATGGTGCGAACGAGGCCAGTCCTGCAGCGGCAGTGCAGGTTAGGCACGACGAGCAACGGTCTGTAATGATGTGAACGTGGCGTCGCAGGCTAGCCTGGGCGGGCGATGGCGTGGCAGGCCGGTCGTGATCTGGTAAGCCAGGGCGGGTTCAGGTGCGATCAGGCGGTAAAGGCGTGGCGTAGCAGGCGAGGCAGGCGAGCAATGGTCCGGTCCGTTAAGGTCTGTTAGGTCCTGGATTCGCAGGCGAGGACTGTCGAGCAATGGTCGGGTCCGTTAGGCGCTGGCGTTGCAGGCGGGTCTGGATTTGGTGCGAACAGGCGCGTGTGGGAAAGTTGTGGCGTGGGATCGCAGGCATGAAAAGTTGTGATCTGGGCGGCAAGTTGTGATCAGGTTTGGAAGCGCAGGCGTGGAGAGTTAAGGCGTGAACGCGGTGTGTCCTGACATACAGGCATAAATGATTATATTGGCTGCGGATTTGACGCCAGAAGAACACGTGCGTCTCAAGATGTTCATGGGCATACCCAAGATTGCCGATACTCTGAAAACTGGCAATTGGGAAGTTTTGCGCTGCCGCGCGGATAACACTCATTTGCGCCGGATCATCCCGCCAGGTATCGAGACAATCGATTGCCGAACCACTTCCGCTACCGCGAGCGAACAAATCAACGCCTTCAATCTGAGATTCAAGGACCATGAAAAGTACGAGCTTCATTCTTGGATCGAAGACGGAAGAATGTGCCACTACTGCGTTGTATCAAAATATCCGCAATCTCCTCATTTCTAAAAAATCGCTTCCATACGGTGCATTTCTTCGATACGGTTTTTGTGAACCCAGGAGGCGTCGAGATGCGCATCCAATTCGGGACCGGGCAGCTTTACTGCCTGCCAGGCTCATTTTCGGGAGGCACCTTTGCCGCCTCTCCTGTATGGTTTGCGACTCTTCAGGACGTGGACATCACGATCGACGCCACCATCAAAGAATTGCGCGGCCAGTTTCAGTTTCCCGACGACACGGCCATCAGCGACAAGAAGATTACCTGGAAAGCCGGCTACGGACGCTTCAACATCGATACCTGGAACAACATTTATTTTGGCGACACCATCAGCGCCGGCAGCAACGCCAGCGGCACCGGCCCGGGCGGCGGCGTTCCGCAAGTGCAAGAAGCAAAAACGCTCAATGCAACGACTTACACGGTCACGAATTCGGCGACGTTCACCCAAGACATGGGCGTGATCTACGCTTCGAACTTGCAAGGCTTCCAAAAAGTTACCGGAGTCCCAACCGTCGGTCAGTATAACGTGAGCGCCGGGGTGTATGGTTTTTCCGTAACCGACAACAACAAAGCCATCCTGGTTTCCTACCGCTACAGCATTTCAACCGGCCGCGTGCTGGTGGTGCAAAATCACGTGCAAGGTTGGGGCCCGCAATTCGAAATGCTGCTCTCGCAGCCTTATCAGGAATTGACCGGGAGCATCCCAAACTACCTGGATCTCTATGCCGCCAAGTGCGGAAAACTCACCGCCCCTCTGAAGCGCGTCGATTACTTGATCTCGGATCTTGAAGGGCAAGCGTTCGCAAATGCGGCAGGTTATATTGGGGAATTTTACGAAGATTAGGCAATCACAATTCTTCCTTGACATCGCTCGCCGACCAAATTAGGATTTCGTTCAGAGATGATGAGGGTAGCCCTTCATTGTTTCTCCCTTCGGGGAGCCGTCTCGCGGTTACGGCGGCTCCCCATTTAAACTGCTCGTGTAGTTCTTGAAGGCCGCCTACTGCGATGGGCGGTGCTGACAATCCAAACAAAAATCCAAGCAAGAAAGGCGAATTTATGCCGCGCATCCGTGAAATCAAACTCGACAGCCTCTCTTTGAAGATTGCCCCGCTGAGCTGGGATGAAGCCGAAGAATACATCAAAGAAGGCCGGGAAATGCTGCATCGCGATCCGAAGCCCTCAGACGAGGCATGGGGCCGGCGGACGCTCGATGCCGTCGTGAGAGCATTGAACAAAGGCGCGGCAACGGCGAATGGTAATGGAAATGCGCCCTGGGACGCCAAGAAACTCACTTCGGAACTGGATATTGTCACGATCCAGCAGCTCTATGAGGAAATCATGAAGATGAGCGGGCTCTTGACCGTTCCGCGGACACAAGCCTCGGGGGAAGCGCCGGCGACATCGACTTTGGGCTGATTCGATGCCGCATCGTGACAGAGCTCGGGCTTACTCCGGATGAAGTTGGCGCAATGGATTTTCCGTTTGTGGCGGAGCTATTGGAATATTGGCAGGACTTTCCGCCGGTGCACTTAATGTTTCGATCGTTCATTGGCTACAAAGGATCAGAAGGCCGGCAAAGCAATTGGCGTTCGAGAAGAGCCGAGGAAATGGGCGATCACGGTTATAGGCCGGAAAAACAGGCTCCGGAAACAACGGAAAAGGATTCTCGGATTGCTGCGGAATTTATGACTGGCGCGCGGCATTTGGATACTGCGCCATTTCACATTCAGCAAGGCGTTGAGCGATTCAAAAAAGGCGAGCATTTGCTGATTCCAAAGCCGGAGTAATATGGACCCGCTAAAAATTGGCGTAGAAGTAAATGTTGGAGAAGTAGGGAAGCTCGCCGACGCTTCGAGGCAAGTTGCCGCCAGCACCGCCATAATGGGCGAGCAGTTCCGGGAAACCGGGAACGCCGCCACCGACATGGCCGCCCGCTTCTTAAGAAGCGGCATGGATGTTGAAACAGTAAAAGGCGCATTAGTTGGATTAGGAAGTACTGCCAAGCAAGCGGCTGCCATCATGGTCGAACTCGGTGTCGCCACCGCGGCAACAGGAAACGAGATGGCGGTAGCGACCACGAAGGTCGACGTATACACTCGCCAATTAGCAAATTCTTCAGTAAGAATCGCAGCTTCAGAATTTGGCATCGGCCAACTCGGTTTTGCGTTCGGCCGCCTGGGCGCGATGAGCGCAACCCTGGCGCCGATTTTGGCTTCCACGTTTGCGATTTTTGCGGTGGTTGCTTTTGTCGAGATAATCGAAAAAGCGATTGATGCGTACGAGAAGTGGATCCACCTGGGCGAAGAGACGGTCCACAAGATCGACGACCAGACGCTTTCGCTCTCCATGCAAGGCGACCAACTCGATATCGTCAATATCCGCATTCAAAATCAGATCGACAAGCTGGAACACAAGCCAGAAAACTTCCTTGGCTTGGCTTTGGCGGAGAACAAACTCCGGGCCGATGAATTGGCAAAATCCCTGGAAGACGCCCTTCAGAAGACCGTTACGTTATTGAAAGCCGGGCCTGGCTTTGGTTCTGAGATGTTTCTAGGCAAGGGGAACGTCGCCGCAGTCGGAAAATTACTCGAACCACTCGAACGCAGCTTACAGCTTGCCCGGATGGGAAACGATCAAGAAGCGGAAAAGAATGTTTTTCTCCAAGCTCAAGTCATTCTCCGGAAGGCGCTCGCGGATGAAGAAGCGAAACATATGGAAAAGACAGCAGCCGGGCCGCGAGGAATGGGCGAGAAAGCCATCGGCCGGTTGCCGGATCCGGATGCCATCAACGACTATAAATCAGCGCTACAGGGCCTTCAAATCCTGTTGGACAACATGGCGAAATCGGAGCAGCACAACGCGCTTGAAACCAAATTAGCTGGCGAACAGAAAGCGGCCGAAGCCAGAAAGTTTGCAGAATTGGACGATAAAATCTATCAGGAAAATGTCAAGAACAGCGAAAAACTTGCCAAGGCTGATCTTGAAACCATCACCAAACGGATGAAGCTCGAGGACGAAGCGCAACGCCGTCTCGATATCGACATAAAAAGGAATGAGGCAGAAGGAGTAAAAGCGGCTAGACAAGAGGAAGAGGCCTGGCAACGCGCAGTCGAAGTGCGCATTCGCGGGGAAGAGGAAGCTTTGCGGGTTTCGCAGCGCGCTTCCGAGAATCGTATCCGCGATATCAAGGCCCAGGAAGGCATCAGCGCTGCTGGAATCAGCAAAGGTCCCATCACCGCCGTGTTCGAGCAGGAATCGCTTAGACAACAAACGATTGTCGCTGCCGAGGCCATGCAAGAAGCGAAAGCGGCCGCGGCCGATTATGAAGCTCAACTCGATATCGTCAAGAACGTGATGCTCGAGGTAAATCAGAATTCCGAAGAAGGTGCCAGGCAGTTCAAGGACCTCGAAAAGCAGATGCAGCAATTGCAGCATCTGATGGACAATGCCGCCGCATCCGCCGACCGCTGGGGTTCAACACTGAAGCAAATTGCCGCCTCGCAGCGTGATTTGGGTTTCAGCATGAACAACATCAAGGTCGCGACGGAGAACGCCGCGCAAGCCGGCTTCCAAAGTTTCAATTCGGCATTCCTCCGGATGGCTGCAGGCGGTGCGAGTTTTGCGCATGTCATGCAAAGTTTGTGGACCGGCATGGCGGATACTTTCATCACTTCCGTTTTGAAGATGGCCGAGGAATGGATCACCAAAAAATTGCTGATGATCGCATTAGAAAAAATATTCGGTGCAACGGCCGCCGGAACAGCAACAGCGAGCATCAGCTTAAAAGAAGTCGACCGGCAGGCAGCGATCGGCGATGCTGCCGCTACAGCTGCTATTGAAGCGGCCTGGCTGGGTCCTGGTGCCGCGATTGCCGCAGCCAGCTTGGTAGAAGGATCTCTTCAAGCAATTACTGGTTTTGAAAAAGGCGGCCTCGTTAAAGCCAATCTTCATGAAGGCGAAATGGTCTTGCCGGCGCACATCGCGAGTTTTGTGATGCAAAGTGCCAGTGCAGCGGGCGGAGCTGGTGGGCCAGGCGGCCCGGGCGGACCTGGCGGCGCGGCCGGCCGGACAGTGAACAATAACATTCATCTGGAAATGCATGGCGGGTCGATGGCCCCGGCCGACGTTACTAAGGCGGTACAACGCGCACTGCGAAGGAGTTCCTATTTATGAGCAATCTCCTTTTGCCTACGTTACGACAGCCGCGCGCCTTGAGTTGGGGCTGGCCGGTAAAACAGACTCCTTCATACTCCACCGTCATACAAACCCCGACCAGCCGCCGCGGAGAAGTCCGGATCTCATTGACGCCAGTCCCAGTCTGGGATTTTGAAATCGATCTCACCTACATTTATGGCGACTTGAATCAGACCAATACCGCGATCCAGCAATTCCTTGATTTCTATCAGCGCATGCACGGCGCCGCGGACGACTGGCTTTTTTACGATCCCTATGACAACAACAATGCGGCGAATCCATCATTACTCGGTTATGGCGACAGTGTGACGACACAGTTTCAAATTGGCCGGTCCCTTGCCGGTGCTGGTTTTGAACCATTACAGAATGTCATCCCTTCTGTGGTTAAGATCGCGGGCGTCACCATACCAGCCGGTCCACAACCGAGCGGCAATCAGTGGTTTTGTGGAATTGAAAATTGGTTGGCTTACTCACAAGACTTCTCACAAAGCGATTTTTGGTCTTTGACTCAATTTACCGACGCTCACGCTTCCATTGTTGCGCCGGATGGCACTGTCAGTGCGGATGCTCTTACAAACACGGGAGGAGGAGCTGGAACGAATGTCATTATACAAAATTTCCCTGTTCCTCTATTTTCTCCAGGTGATAAGGTTACATTTTCCGTTTGGCTCAAAGTACCCAGCGCTACGCTAGGTCCGATATCTATATATATCATTAATGGTTCAACTAATCCTCAGTCATCGATTACCGTAACTACCTCATGGCAAAGGTTTTCCGTGAGTACAGTGGTTTTACAAGGATCACCCGTTACCTTCGTGCAAATCGGTACTGGCGGCATGGCATTTCCAGCCGGCCAGGTATTACATATATGGGGTGCGCAACTTGAGCGCTGGGCTTCTGCTTCGTCTTACGTTGCAACGACAAATAATGCACCAGTATTCCCGCGCGGCTTGCTTACATTCGCGATTCCACCAGCATCCCCTACTGCCATTACCGTCGGCGGCGACTATTACTACCGCTGCCATTTCCTGGACGATGAATTAAACGACCTGGAGCAGTTTTTGTGGCAGTTGTGGGAATGCAAGAGTCTCAAATTCCGTTCATTGATTCTATGAAGAACTTTTCTCCAGGACTTCTTTCGTTTCTCAAAACCGCGAAGAGCTATAACCGCGCAGACCTATTTTCCATTACGCCGATACCGCAGAATCTCTTATTGTGGTCCCAGTCTCTCAATAAAGCGGTCTGGACTTACAACACAATCACTCGGCCAGTATCTGCAACCGTTTCAGCACCTAACGGAACGTTAACTGCTTATGCGTTAATCCCCGTCGGCGCGACGGATGCCTATATATTCCAAAACGTGAATCTTGTAATCGGACAGACTTATACTTTCTCGGTTTGGTTAAAAGTCCCGTCAGGAACAAAGACGATCAATATCCAGCTCCAAGACAATGCTGGCAGTATATTGAATATCACATCCTGTAATGTGACTACGACATGGCAGCGCTTCTCAGTGACGCGGACATGCGCAGCCAGTTTTACCTATGTATATGTCGGTGGCTCGAATAGCTGGACAACCGGAGAAGTGGATGCGTGGGGCGTACAACTGGAATGGTCGTCCATCCTGGGCCCCTACGTTGCAACTCAGGCCGTTCCCATCGGTCCTTACGGTCCGCGGCCGCCATCGATCAATGCTTGTTCCTCGACATTCGATATCGCCTATCAGGGCGTCACTTATTACGGTTCGAAATTCGGAGCCTGGGAGCGCGGGAAAATCACTTCAGAGGCATCCTTCGATTTGAAGGCCAACGACATGACGCTTAGCGTGTTCGCGCCCGGGACGCTGGCATATCCGAATACAAGCGTGACCATGATGGGAGCCGCGCAGCTTGGTCTTTTCGATGCCGCTCTCGTGCAGGTTTTTACCGCCTACTGGCCCATGGGGCAGATGCCGAATTCCTATATCGCCTTATTGGGCGTCGAAACAAAATTTGCCGGCTACATCAAACCGAACGGCTCGATCGGCAGAAGCAAACTGGAATTTGAAGTCGCCGATGCACTCTATCTACTCAATCAGAAATTGCCTCGCAACATCATCCAGGCAAGCTGCCGGCATACGCTTTACGATCCGAATTGCACCATGGTCGCGACGAATTTCAAATCAGCCACGATGACTGTCGCTTCCGGGAGCACCCGGCAAAGCATCAATACCACGGCCACGCTTGGACAATCGCCGCCGATTTTTACTCAGGGCTACATCACGTTTCTAACAGGTCAAAATGCCGGATTGAGTTTCACGATCAAGCAGCAAGTCAGCACGACGAATCTTTTGCTGGCCGCGTCCGTGCCGCTGCCGCTTGCAATCGGGGATACTTTTACGGCATTTTTCGGATGCGCAAAATCTCAAGCGGTTTGTAGCGGAACTTTCGCGAACTTAATCCATTTCGGCGGCCAGGGTTTTGTGCCAAATCCAGAAGTTGCAATCTAAGCACCATGACTGAAGCATGTAAGCGCGACCGCATCATTGCCACGGCAAGATCCTGGCTGAACACGCCCTTTATCGATTCGCAATGTTGCAAGGGTTTTGGGGTCGATTGTGCCTACTTTCTATCTGCAGTTGCTACTGAATCTGGCGTGGTCGAGCATGTTGAGATCCCGCCCTATTCACCGCAGATTTATCTGCACAAGAAACCGGATGGCACCTGGGACGACACCTACGAAAAAATCATTCGGCAGTATGCGCATGAAATCTCAGAGGCTCAGGTAAAGCCCGGCGACATGGTGCTTTATAAAATCGCCCATAGCTATACCCACGGAGGCATCATCGAATCCTGGCCGGACAAGATCATTCATCCGATCCGGCCTTATGGCGTGATCTATTCATCGGCGAACGAAGGATTCGTGCAGCGCCGCGAGCATCGTTTTTTTTCAGTCTTCACGGAGAATAAGTAATGGGGCTTCTCGGCGGTGGAAGCGGGAACCGTACGCAAAAGTACAACGCGGTACGGACCAACAATTCGATCCTTGGCATCACCGTCCCTCTTCTTTTCGGCCAGAACCGCCTTGCCGCGCGCTTGATCGATTACAACGATTTCACGGCCACGAAAGCGAAGCAACAGGGCGGCAAAGGGCTTGGCAAGGGTGGCACGCAGTATGTCTACACCGCTTCGATTATCGCTCTTCTAGCTCAAGGCCCTATCAACGCCCTTCTAAATCTTTGGGATTCTACCGGGCGTTTCGTGCTTCTCAGCTCTTCTGAGACCCATACGATCGCTGGTGGTGGCGGCACATACACGCCGACAAATGCGGCTATTTTTGGAAACGACCAGGGCGTCTACGTCGCGACAAGTTATTCCGTCGGTCCTTTTACGGATTACGGATCTCCCGGGCCCGTAACGCTCACCGGAACGCAGAATATCCCCATGGTGCAAGTCCCATCGTCGCCCGGCGCCGGCCAGTACAGCGTGAATCCAACAACTGGCGTATACAGTTTTGCAGCAGCCGATGCCGGAAAAGTTGCCACCATAAATTATTCCTACTATCGCTACCAGATCATCACGCAGGAAATCACGGTCGTGCCATTCTCGGGTCCTTTTACGGTTACGGTGGACAATTCCACGAATTTCGTTGCCGACCGCGGCGTGAGCTTCTATCCGAGCGGCACAGCCCTGATCAAAGTCGGCGGCTCGCCGGCTGCAGGACATTATTCACAGTCCGGAGCGACTTACACTTTCAATTCCGCGGACACCGGGTTAGGCATCGTCATCAACTATCAATACAAGGATCCCAATACAAACACGAATGCTCCAACGACATTGAACCTCACGCTTGTCAGCGGCCTCCTCGGCCAGGCTCCGCTTTCCTATATGACCGGGAAGCATCCATCGAAGGCGCTCGGTTATTCACAACTGGCCTATATTTTCTCTTCCGCTTTGTATCTGGGATTCACTCCGGAACTGCCGAATTATTCTTACGAGGTTGCCGGCAATTTCCAGTTTGGCGGCGGCGTCGTCGATGCGAATCCCGCCGACTGCATCACTGCTTTGCTGACCGATCCTGCATTCAGTATCGGTTTCCCGCTCAACGGCATAAGCGGTCTTGATAGCGCATCCCTGGCGCGGAAGTGCTGGACGGCGAATTCTTTGTTCATTTCGCCGATCATCGAGAATCAAACGCCTTGCGCCCACATCATTGCTCCATGGCTCGAGGCCGGCATGTGTGCTGCATTTTGGAGCGAAGGACTGCTCAAATTCGTTCCTTACAGCGACACGACCGCGGTCGGCAACGGCGTCACCTATTCGCCATCGACAACTCCGATCGTGAACATCACCGACGACAATTACATTCTTCCGAAAGACAAGGCCGAAGATCCCATAAAAATCACCAGGTCCGCCTGGCAGGATGCTTTCAACCGCGCGCAGGTCACGTATCAGGCCCGCGTGAACGATTACAATCCCGAGGTTGTCTACGAACAGGACGAAGCATCGATCGGCCGGTACGGCTTGCGCATCGAGGACCCCCAGCAATATGATTTCATCACTACGCTCGTGGCCGCTCAATATGCCGCTTCGATGCGCGTGCAGCGCAAATCCTATATTCGCAACGAATACACGTTTAAGCTTCCTGATACATTCTCTTATCTGGAGCCAATGGATGTCGTCACGATCAACGATCTGATCCTGGGGCTATCAGGGACTCCTGTTCGCATCACAAAAATCGAAGACGATCCGCAAGAAGGCTTGAGCATTACTGCGGAAGATTTCATCTGGGGCACGGCGCAGCCTGCTTACAATCCGAAAGATGTCAATGCGCCCTACGTTCTGGAACTTGGCCAGCAAGACCCGGGGAATACGAATGCACTTGTCCTTGAAGCTCCTAACCGTCTTGGATTGCAGCAAGGAAACATTCTCTACGGGTTTGTGAATGGTTCCAATCCGAATTGGGGCGGCTGCCATGTCTGGGTGAGCACCGATGGCGGAACAAATTACGCTTTATTGACAACCATCAGTTCGCCCAGCAGGCTCGGTACGCTAACACAATCGCTGGCAGCTTTCAGCTCGGCGAATCCGGATAATACCAATACGCTTCAGGTAAAACTCAATGTTGCCGGGGCCACTCTCGCCACAGTTGCTTCATCCGACGCCTCGAACCTTGTGAGCCTCTGTGCAATCGTCAATGCATCGAATGCCCTCGAACTGTTGAGTTATCAAACGGCAAGTCTTGTCGGCGGGGAACTCTACAATTTGACGACACTCTATCGTGGGGTATACGGAACTCCCGGGTCTTCGCACCTTGCTGGTGAGATATTTGCCCGGTTGGACCAGGCCAGTTTCATCCAGCAATACGATCCGACATTCTACGGCAAAACGCTCAATTTCAAATTCACCTCGTTCAATCTCCTTGGCAATCAGGAACAATCGCTTTCTGCCGTGACTGCTTATCCCTTGACGATTGCCGGCACCGGGAAAGGTGCTGTAGGTCTCGATACAGGCTATCTGCTCATAGGAGCACCAGGGTATACGGCGTATCGGCCACTTTCGAATCCATTGACCGCCCATGATGCCGGATCCAATGCTACCGTGAATATCGCGTCGTTCACGATGCAGCTCGCCGGACTGACGAACATTGCCTATAACTCCGGCTCGATCACCGGGCTTTCCTACAACACGCTCTACTACATTTATTTCGACGATATCGCCGAAGTCGGCGGGACGGTCACCTATAATGCGACGACAACGAAAGAAACGGCCTTCGCCGGGACTAATCGATTTTTTGTTGGCTCGATTTTCACGCCGCGCGCCGGTGCGGTCGATACGATTGGAAATCTCGATGGCGGCAATGGAGCCCAAGGTGGTCGTCTGAATGTATTAGGCATGTCATTTGCACAAAACGGCGCACGAATCAGCGGCAATGGCACAATTACCAATTTGCAGAATTGCGTCGATGGCAACATGACAACATTTACGAGACTCACCGTTACCGGCAATGGTGCGGTGAACCAAGCTGAAATATACCTGTCAGCACCACCAGCGTTGAATCGGAATTATATATCCGCCACTTTAAAACTGGTCGTGGCGATAGCGACAGACAGTTTGGCTCCTACCACTCCGAACGTCATAGTCGCTACCGGTGGCCATAATGTGGTCCTGCCCGTCGGTGGTACCGTCGCTTTTGTGGATTTCCAACTTGCCGTGGGCAATACCCTCGCGTATCAAGAGTTGTCGACAGTATTGGTGTCCAATGCGAATTTATCCCAAACATGGGTCAGTATCTATCTAGCGACAACGACGACTCATACCTCCGGAACACTGAACGTAGACGTCTATGGTTCTTGGATCGAGGCAGTCGAATGAAAAAACTTGAATCAATCACAATCGACGGACACATCGTGGAACTACAAGCGCATCGCAGGGAAGGCGGTATCCACTTCATCGCCATCTGCGGAGAACACAAACGCGAGAGCTTCATGTCCATGCATACGGATTCGCCGAGCACCAAGGAGCAGCACGCCATCAACGTGAAATTGCATATCGAACGGCTCGCTAAGGAAGCCGCCGGCCATCACCAGAACGAGAAGCTGCTCGATGATTTCTTCGAGGAGGAAAATGGACAGGAATAGTGAAGCGCGGTTGCTGGAAGTCCATCCGAAGCTCGCGCAAAAAATCCGCACGCTTGCAGAAGTCCTCTTACAAGAAGAAATTGAAATCCGCGTGACGCAGGGATTCCGGACCTGGGCGCAGCAGCATGCTCTGTGGCTGCAAGGGCGGGCCCCGGTCGACGATGTGAATACCTGCCGGCTCAATTGCGGGATGCAAATCATTCCTGAACACCAGAACCGGCGCGTTACAAAAGCAGACAGCGGACAGAGTTGGCACAATCTAGGTTTAGCCGTTGACGTTGCCCCGTTTCGCAATGGCAATCCAATTTGGGACGAAAAAGATCCGGTCTGGGCGCGCATCATTACGGCCGGAGAAGCTCTCGGATTACGAAGCGGAACTTCCTGGGGCGACGAGCCCCATTTTGAATGGACATGCCAGTATCCCGCAATGCCGACAGAGGAAGTTCGTCAATTGTATAACGCTGACGGGGTTAAGGCAGTGTGGGATTCTTTAAGGCAGGAGTCTTGATGTGCTTAGGTACCATATACGGATTATGTCATCCAATTACTATGAACGTAAGGTACATCGGTAAAACACACAGGAGCATCAGAATTCGCTTGAATGAGCATATCAATGAAGCCAGGAATGGTAGATCGCATAGACCACAAGCAACTTGGTGCGCGAATTGGATTCTATCTTTACTGCGAAATGGCATGAAGCCTGTTTTGGTAGTCTTAGAGAAAGATGTAAAAAATTGGGTAGCTAGAGAGAGATTTTGGATTAGAAAGTATCGTCGAGCAGGAGCTAGATTAACGAATGCGACAGATGGAGGAGAAGGAGTATCAGGGCATAAGCAGACGAAAGCAGAAAGAATGAAACACAGCCTATCTATTAGGAAGTTCTGTCGAGAGAATCCGACCGCAAGAAGCAACTCGAATAAAGGTCGCCGGTTTTCTGAGGAGACAAAGAAAAAGATTGCAAAAGCACATCTAGGAAAGGCTTTAACGATAGCTCACAGAAGAGCGATTTCTGCTGCTTTCATGCTTATGGGAGATAAAAATCCAGCTAAGAGTTTAGATGCCAGAAGAAAGATTTCTGAGGCAAAGAAAGGGTTCAAAATGTCAGAAGAAACCAAGGAGAAGATGAGGCATAGTGCAAGACGTAGTATCATAAAACATTCAAGAGACAAATTCGGGCGATTTGCTAATTTTTATCGTCTCCTTTTTGGGCTTACAGGAAAGCCAGTCCTACGCCGATCCTGAGAGGGCAAGACGCCAACGTCGGCGGCTCTGGAACCCAAGCCGTATGGGATGCGGCTGAGATTTCCTGAAAAATGCTCTTGTGGAAATCAAGAGCAGGTTCTTGACATGTATAACTTCTGGTAGTAGTGTCGGCCTGCTTTGAAACGAACGCTAAAACCGCTACTTCCAAATCAATGCGCGAAATGCGGGCATGAATGGTATCCGCGCTCGCAGAAAACGGTCAAATGTCCCAACTGTCAAACGCGAAAGTGGAATGGGCAAAGAATTCATAAGAAGGGACGATCCGCATGGCCAATGAAACCGCAGCAAAAAAGCAGCAGCAGCAGGACCCTGTCATCGAAAAGATGACGGTCGCCAAACCGAATCTTATTGCGCGACTGCCACAAGGCATCGACCGTAACCGGTTTTTCCTCGGGATTTTAACGGCAATCCAGAAAAGCAAAGCCACGGCATCGCCAGGCAAGAGCCTTGCAGATTGCGATCCGAACAGCGTTCTGCTCGCTGCTTACGATGCCGCCGAAGTCGGCTGCAGTCTCAGCCCTTCGCTGCAACTCGGATGGCTGATACCTTATGGCAAAGAATGCAATTTCCAGCCATCCTACCGTTTCTTTATCCAGAAAGCCTACGAGACGGGAGAAGTGAAAACCTTTTACGCCGAAGTGGTCTACGCAGGCGATAAGTTCGATAGGCAATTTGCGCCGAAACGGAGTCTATCGCATGAACCAGGCAATGGCGAGCGCAGCATGAAAACCAGAATTGGTGCTTATTCCTTGATCGAATTTACCGATGGCACTGTCGATTTTGAATATATGACTGCTGAACAAATTGAACGGCACCGGAATCATTCGAAACAGCCGAATAGCATGAAATGGGTGGCCTTCTGGGAGGAAGGCTGGAAAATCACTCCGATTAGAGTGATTGCCAAGCGATTGCCGCTCAAGAATCGGAACCTCGAGGGGCTTGTAGAAATCGTCAATCGTGATGCAGAGCGCGATCTTGATATCGCAGTGGAACAAATCATGGAGCCTTCCATTCCGCGCCGAATGCCTGAACCCGAGAAGCCTGCGGAGAAGTCCGAACCGGCTGCAGCGGCTGAAACTGCGGCGACCGAGCCAAAAGAAGAACCCAAACCTGCCAGCAAGGAACCGGAAAAGGCTGCTTCTACTCAAGCGAATGCCACCCCGGCGGCCGGGTCTATGTTTGCCGAGGGGGACCAAGATCCCTATGTGACGCCGGCGGAGATCCAAGACTTCTGGAACAAAGCCTTTGGCGCCAACTGGAAGAAGCCTGAAGTCGTCAAGTTCATCAAGGAAACTTACAAAGTCGAAGCGCTGAAGGATATGCGGAAATCGCAGCTTGCCAGCGCCTTGGACAGTATTACGCAAGCGAGAGAATAGTGCTGGCGCGGGGATGCAGTTTTGATGAGGCGACGCATTCTTACACGATGGAAGGCCGTACGATCCCATCGTGTACACGGACACTCGATCACGCCGGGCTTATCAGTTACGAGATGGTGCGGAAAGAGATTCTCGACAGGAAAAGTACGATTGGAACATTGGTCCATCTTGGAAGCCACTACTATGATGAAGGAACGCTCGACTGGACGTCCTTCAAAGAAGATAATCCGGCCGATCAGGATACCAAAGGCCGCATCGAGGCCTGGGCCAACTTCCGTGGCGATACCGGATTTGTCCCGCGTTTGATCGAAGAACCATACATTGCCACGATCAACGGGATGACCTATGGATTAAAAATCGACCGTGAAGGATTGATGCGCGGCCAGGAATCCATCATTGAAATCAAGAATGCCGCGAATGCTGAGTCATGGTGGGCGATCCAGCTCGCCGGCTATGCCCTGGGGGTTCCAGACGGGAAGCATAGTTCAGCAAGGGCTATGTTTGCCCGCCGGCGCCGTATGGCGGTACAGCTTTTCCCGGATGGGCGCTATAAAAAATACGATTTTCGTGACTCTCAAGACGCTGAGATTTTCATTTCCACGCTCCATATAACGACCTGGAAATTAAATCACAGCAGCCCATTGCGGAAAATCGAGGAGTGATCCAATGGCCGACCAGATGCCAGTCGTGGTTCTCGATTCCAAAAAAGTCGTGGAAATGCAGGCCAGCATCCCGCACATCGTCGCCCAGGCCAAGGATTTCGAAGTACTGGCGAATAACGACGATTATCTAGCGAGCGGCAGTTTACTGGACGTCATTGTCGCGCGGCAGAAAAAGATAACCGAGTTTTTCGAAGAGCCCGCAAAGCAAGCCAACAGCGTTCATAAATTCATCACCTCCTTGCGAGCCACGCTGCTGATGCCATTGCAACAGGCCGAAAACCTGATAAAGCGGAGCCGGCAAGACTTCCGCGCCGAAAAAGAACGCGAGAGATTAGAGAAGGAAGAAGCGGACCGCAAAGCGGCCAAAGCCGAAGCGGAGCAGCAGGCTTTGCAGGAAGCCGCGAGGATGGAAGAGATCGGCGAAACGGAAGCCGCCAATACCATCATCGAAAGAGCGGCAATTGCTCCGCCGCCGCCCGTGATCGTTCCGAGCACCATCCCAAAGGAGCAAGGCCATTCTATCCGCAAGGTTTATAAATACCGGGTCACGAATCCAGCCCTCCATAAAAGGGAATTCTTGATCCTGGATGAATCAAAGGCTCAGGCCATCGTAACGAAGCTAGGCCCCGACGCCGCTGGCATCATCGGTGGAATCGAAGTATTCCAAGAAGAAGTTGAGACTGTCAGGAAAAGAGCATGAGCAAATGACCGAAGAAAAATGTCCGGAATGCTTTGGCTTTCGCGGATTGCCTAAAATTCTGCATGACCAGGAAGAACCGCGGGAATGCGCTAACGACTTTCACAAGTCCATGGCTCCCATTGTGGAATTCCCGGCACCGGAGATTCAGCAACCGGAAGATGTGCCAGCGCCATCGGCCATGCAGCAAACGATCCGCAAGCCCGTCTGTCCCTATTGCGGATCGGACGGCAAAATCTTCGGCTCGTTGACAGACCTCGGGCCATTCAAAATCATGGTCGTAAGCTGTGGCAACAATGAGTGCCGGAAATTCCTTGGAGTATTCCAACCGCTGGGATTGGAAATGGTGCAAACGCCGGGAGTGACGCATTAAAGGAGGCTGAAAATGGCTGTCAAAGGTAAAGGCATGCCGCCGCTGGATGCTGTCGAAGATTTTTCGCAACCGACTACGGTTCCAGGTTCTCTTGCCGAAGAACAAGTGGGCGCAGAGCCTGCCGAAGAACAAGTAGGCGAGCCTGAACCTGAACCCGGACCTGGACAGCAGGAGCAGGAGCAACTCAACTTAGGAGATTCGCCACCGGCCGAGCCCAAGGCTATTCGCAACGGCAAGATGCTTGCCCAATTCGTGCGGCCGTATTTCGAGAAAGAAGAATCCGGCGACCGTTTTGTTGGATTCGAATTCGCCTTCCCGCTGACGAAAGAACACGAAGAAGACGGGCATCTCCCGGCTGAAGTGCTGGCGGAATGGAAACATATGCGCAAGGGCAATGTGAAGCGCACGGAAGTCGAGAGCGTCGCGCAACAGACGATTGCTGTTGGGCTTGTGCCCGATGACCCGGAGAATGACCTGACGCTTGTGGCGGCGATGATCGAGCATCCGGTGCTTGCCAACGTTGAAGAAAAAGGGAGTGGAAAAACACAAAAAGTCATCCGTTTTTCTTTCCGTGCAGTCGTCGACCAGGTGGAACAGATTGCGCGATTCGCGGTCGACCATCATGGTGATCCGGTTTGGCTGAGCATGCAAAGAGCACAAGACAGTTTGTTCTGATAAGGCCAAAAGACTTTCGATGAAAATTGTAATCGGCAAATCCGAAGGCAAGAACGTTTCCTTGGATGTGAAGGCACTGCTCCGGACCCATCTTCTAATCTGGGCGAGCACGGGCGGGGGCAAATCGTTTTTGATTCGGCGCATGGTCGAGCAATTATTCGGGAAAACGCCAATTTTAATCATCGACCGCGAAGGCGAATTTGCGACATTACGCGAAAAATTTGGTTTCGTGCTCGTAGGACAAAATGGCGAAACACCAGCCGATCCAAGGTCGGCGAAAATTGTAGCCGAACGACTCCTTGAGATGCGCGCGTCGGCCGTGTGCGATCTGTTCGAACTGAGCCATGAAGCCCGCCATGAATGGGTAAGGAATTTCTATCTCGCTTTGATCAATGCTCCGAAGCGGCTTTGGGGCCCAACCACGGTTTGGCTCGATGAAGCACATTCCTTCGCCCCGGAAAAAGGGCAAGGCGAGTCGATCGCCTATGGAGCAGTCACGGACTTCAATGGAGTAGCTCGCAAACGAGGTTTTGGAAGCATCTTCGCTACGCAACGCTTGGCGAAGCTCAGCAAAAACGCCACAGCGGAAATGTACAACCAGGCAGCCGGCCCAACCGCGCAACAATCCGACCGGGACCGCGCGGCCTACGAGATGGGCATTACCGGGAAAGCCGCAGTGACGGAATTTTCCGACGCCTTGCGAACGCTTGACCCGGGAAATTTCTTCTTTCAGGGCCGTGCCATTTCGATGGACAAGGTTCTCGTTAAGGTTGGTCCGATCCAGACTTCTCACGGCACCGAGACAACTGGCAAAGCTGCCGCTAAGGCACCGCCAACACCGGAAGAAGTCAAGAAGATGCTGCCGAAACTAGCCGATCTTCCAAAGGTGGCCGAGGAGCGAGCTAGGAGTGAAGCCGACCTACGTAAAGAAATCCGCGAATTGAAGCAACAGTTGCGTGCTCAACCGGCCATGACAACAAAGGTTGTCACCGCCAAACCCGTCAAGACTTCTGCGGCGGAGCTCAAGCGCGTCCTCCAGGCAGAAATCGAGCCATGGAAGGAATTTGCCAAAGATATGCGCCACCGGCTGGTTAAGGCAGTCGCGTTAATCAAATCCGCTGGATCCGAATCCCTGACCATGGCTAACCAGGCAGGCGCTTACCTAAAGGAGCTTGGCCCAATCCCCGACTATCCAGTCCTGCATCCTGACTTCAAGGCATTGAAAGCACAGGTGGTTGCCCATGGAACCTTATCAGTATTACGCCATGACGAAAGTTCTGTCGCGCATCGAACGGAAACTCGACCGCATCCGGCGCAACATGGCCAAGCTCGAGCAGCTCCGATCGTGGGCGAGGGTTCCACATGGAACGGCGACCTCCCACAAGGCGAGAAGGAAATCCTGATTGCCATTGCCCGGTACGAGGAAGGCGTTGAACGGAACCAGCTTACGGTTCTGACCGGCTATAAGCGGTCGACCAGGGACGCTTATATTGTCCGGCTGAAGCCCAAAGGCCTGATCGAACTGCGTGGCGACCGGATCCTCGCGACCGAAGCTGGCATCGCCGCCCTGGGCAGCGCCTATACGCCTCAACCTGCTAGCGGCGAGGAATTACAGCGATACTGGATGTCGGAACTTCCCGAAGGCGAGAAGAAAATCCTTCAATTGCTGATCGCTGCTGGCGGGGAGCCGGTAAACAGGGAGAAATTGGACGAAGCCACGGGTTTTGCCAGGTCCAGCAGGGATGCCTATCTCAGCCGCCTGGGCGCCAAACGCCTGGTGCATGCGATTGGCCGCGGGCAGGTGCAGGCTTCTCAAAGTTTGTTGACATAGGAGGCAGTGACGATGGCTGGTGATTATAACTTTCAGGCAGGAGACAAGGTTTTGGTGAGTTCATCGATCAGTAGCATTGACGCTGAAACGGGCCGCGTGCAGGTCAGCTTGATACCAGGCGTGACCATTACCATGAGCAAAAACGTCCTGATCCCTGCCAATCGCATTCTGGAACTGGAAGGACAAGTGGCTGTCGTTGCGAAGCAAGCCGCTGCCCTCCAGAACGAGCGCGATTACGCTCTTACGGAGTGGCACAAATGCGCGCAATTCGCGGACAAGTGCCACGCCCTGCTCGATGAAACTGCGAAAGCATGCTCCGTGACGAAATCGTTCGTTGAAAAAACGGAACAAGCGCGTCAGGGAGGGCCGCCTACGGCTTGGCTCGGAGAAAAGAGTTAAGCATGGAAAAACAATTCATCCCCGAAGTGACGATGCAACAACTGATCGATGCGGGCTTCAACGCTTTCGGGTTGCAACTTTTCGCCGAATCCGTCGCCGGCAAGACGGACGCGAAGACCTTTGAGCCGTTCACATTCAAGTTTCGGAATATCAAGATCACCCTAGCTCCGGATGGCAAAGTCGATACCAGTCATCACTGATCAAAAATATGACCGATGACCAATCTACGGAAATCCTATATCGTTGCACGATTGACGAAGCCGAACAGAACTATGTCCAGATTGCAGACAAGGCCGGGGCAATCCTTGCGCGAGACATTAATTCGCTGGCTCGTGGCGTTATCGATGCTCGCGAACTTCTTACTCTTGGACTATATCCAGTCATCTTGCGGAAGGAATTTGCCGATCCGCTTTGCCTGCTCGCCTATGCCTGCGAACACCCGACACGCAGAAAGAAGAGGACACCAATGGACGTCGATGAAATGGTCGAAAAGTGGATTCCGCTGATCCGGGAACTGGCCGTGGCGCACGATATCGACAAAAAGGATGCTGCGAGCGCAGCCCTCGATGACCATCTACTCCCGGTCATTGCCGCGCCGGTGGCGCAGATCCGCGAGTTCTACAGAAAGCTGACGGCCGAACTGAAGGCGGACGAAACGATTCCTTGGGCAGTCTGGAAGCTATTCGATTTCTGGGGGAGTAATGTCCTCGACAAGATCGGCACAGAACAGGAATTGCAACTGAAGACCGAAATCGCTAAACGCATCGCCGAGAATTCCATGGCATTGATTTCGCGGGAAGATTGGCTGAATTCCATGATTGGCGCGCTGCAATGGCGGTCGCCGGAGAAACTTGCTCAAATCGAGAAGAAGCTCGAAGAAGGACACAAGCCAAAGATCAAGGGCTCTGAAAGTTGTTTGTTCCTCGTAATAGATAATTGTGAGGTAATGTTGTGACGCTGACCTGTCCGCGATGCGAGAGTCCGTTCCAGGCAGAACATCGTAATCAAAAATTCTGTTGCGCAAGTTGCTATCACTTGTCACGAAAGAATAAGACTTCTGTGCGCAAAGAGCATTTGGTTGAATATCACGTCTGGAGAGAAATGCGGCAAAGATGCCTCAATCAGCGAAATAAGAACTGGCCTTATTACGGAGGCCGAGGAATACAGATCCATTCGGCCTGGAACAGTTTTGAACTCTTCTTCAAAAATATCGGCCCGCGACCATCATCATTACATACGTTAGAGCGTAAAAACAATTCCGGCGATTACGAACCAGGAAACGTCTGTTGGGCTACACGCGAAGTACAAGCTAATAATCGTCGGTCGACCATCAGAATAACTCATGACGGTGTTACTATGACTCGCGCAGAGTGGGCTAGAAAGTTAGGCATTCCATATTTCACCCTGCGATCACGCATGGATAATTATGGTTGGAGTTTTGCACAAGCCATCACCATGCAACGCTGGAAAAGAATTCGGAAATGAAAGTTTACGAGATTACGCGCAGCACTTCCGGGCAGATCGGCGTGCTCGTGAAAACCAATAAGAAGAATGCAACACTTCTCAAGCATTGCGCTTTGCATTCACCTACGGGCTTCGAATGCGGTTACAACGGCAGTGGCCCAGGCGACTTATCGGCATCGATCCTGGCCGATTATTTCGGTGTCAGCCCCAAGCGCCTAATCAACGTATGGAAGAAATCTTGGGGTCTTGACGACAGTCTGGCCCTCAAAGTAATCCAGCTTCATCATCCTTTTACGAGGCACTTCGTCTCCGCTCATCGGCTGAACCCAGGCGAATCATATGAAATTTCCGGCAGTGAAATCGCCGTGTGGTTAAATGATCAGCATGACTTTTCCACCGCTTGAACCACCGCGAATTCTATTGCACGTCATCATCCCCGGCCAACCGCATGCCCAGGAGCGCGCCAGAACCAGTGGCTTCATCCGGACCAAAACCGGCAAATTCATTCCGCGATTCTACGATCCGAACAGCGATGAAAAGGAAACCTTTCGATGGCAATTGAAAGCGGCATGCCCTACTTTAAAACCGGACTTGCATGCGCGCCTGGGAATACGGCTAACCATATGGACTGGCATGCGCACCGCTCCAGACGAGGATTGCGACAATTTCCTCAAGCACTACTTAGATTCGATGTCGCCGCCAAAACAGCCGAAAAGGAAAAAGGGGCGACCGGCGGTTGATCTAAGCAAGAGTTTTGCCGTGTGGGGCAATGACAACCAGGTGGATGAAGCATATGTCAGGATCAGGCGCGGGGCTGCCAATCCTAAAGTAGAAATTCTCGTTTATGAATTGAATGATGAAGGCGCATGATGCCATCGCTGCAAATTCGTTTCATTTCCGGCAAGGGCTGGGACAGCAAAATCATAGAATGGTGTAGCCGCTGCAAGTGGAGCCACGTCGAATTATTATGGCCCGGCGACCACACCTTCGGCGCACAACTAAAAGGCGGCGTTCGCTGGCGGAAAACCAATGACCACTGCTACCGAAAAGCGATTGCGGCCGAGGTATGGCAAATACCGATCACGGACGAACAACAAACCCTGCTGCAGAAACTCATCGCCGATGCCGAAGGCGCACCGTACGACTGGCTGGCGATCCTGTCATTCGCGCTCGGTTATCATCGCTTTCATCTGGCCGGGGCATGGATTTGCTCCGGCTATTTAGCAGGCGTCGTTGATTCGCTGAACTTGCTCACCATGGTATTTGATCCCGAGAATTATTCTCCGCGGGATGTGTATATGTTGGTACCAAACATACCTGGAGCCACTAGACTCGCCTAGGACGCTGGACGTACACTTTCAAAACAGGAGAACCAACGACATGTTAAGCCGCAAACACCTTAGCAAAGGGGCCCTCGCTGTCATATTGTCGTCCATGCTCGTTGTCAACGGCTGTTGGGTTAAGTCGCAGTGGATCCAGACTGCGATCAACGATCTTCCGACGCTTATTCAAATTGTTACTTCGCTGATTAGCATCGCCGGTGCCGCGCAGGGAAAAGCGCAGATCGATCCTTCCATGGCCTCGCAGATTCAATCGGTCGGAGCACAAGTACAATCCGATTTGCAGCTTTTGCAAAATCTAGTGAACACGTATCAAGCGGCCGAAGCTTCCGCCAAGCCAGGACTATTGAACAAAATCGATACCGGCCTTGCTACCGTTCAAACGAATTTGACAGGTTTGCTGGCGGCTTTCCATGTGAACAATACCGCCCTGCAGGCCACGATCACCGCCTCTCTTAGCTTGGCCATGACAACTATTCTGGCGATCCAATCCCTCGTTCCGCCTCCGCCGGCCGCGACGGCAGCTCGCAGAGCTATTTCGGCGAGCCCCGTCAAGCCGATGTCGTCTCACGATTTGAAGGCGGCATTCAACGGCGTCGTCAATTCGAACGGCTATGGCCAGTTCGCCATCAACTAGGATAACGATGCCGCCACTCACACCTTCGTCATCGGGACGGCGCTATGGCTATTTGCGCGATGTCGCCGACCACCGGGATCTTGGCATTGCCAGTTTTGCGAAGCTTGCGCGCGATCCGCATCCGTCCGTCGTTGATCTTGAATCTTTTTGCGGCCCGGTTCGCGATCAGGGAAACGAAGGAAGTTGCACCGCCCATGCTGGCATTGGTATGCGCGAATTCCTGGCACGCAAATATCAGTCGCAGGCGCCTATCTTGTCGCCATCGTTCCTTTACTACCAAGAACGCATGCTCGATGGTTCGCTCGACCAAGGCGATTGCGGGTCGTATGGCCGCACGGCGTGCCGCGCACTCAATCAATTCGGCGTATGTACTCTTGGCGATGAAGCTTACGTCCCAGGACAGTTCTCGACAGCGCCTACAGAGACTCAACTCACCGACGGCCTCGCCTGGAAAGGTGGCGCCTATCATCGCATTGCCAATGTGCAGGACATGAAATCCTGTCTTGCCAGCGGTTATGTATTTGCGATCGGCTTCACCGTCTATGAATCGTTCGAATCCATCGGCGCAGATGGCTTGTGGAATCCATCGACGAAAGAAACTGTTTACGGAGGACACGAGGTTCTGGCGATCGGTTACAACGACTCCGTCAACGGCGGGTCATTTAAAGTCCGCAATAGCTGGGGCCCTGGATGGGCATCCTCCGGAAACTTCTGGATGCGCTATGCGGATGCTGCGAACCCCAATATTCTGCAAGACAGTTGGCTTATCCACCTCGGTAAGGCCTGGCGATCATAGAACATTAAAACAAATCCATCGTTGACCACCCGGGATAGGCGGCATAGCCTTGTTATAAGGGACGGGACAACGCCGACTCCCTCCAGAGCACAACTTGAGAGATGCCCCATTTGGTCGGCAACCGTCCCATTGCTTTGAAGAAAAAATAAAGGAGAGTCTGCGTGACTACTCTTATCGCCGTCATAACGGTTACAGGTATGTGGGCCTGGGCAGTGGCGCACCAGCTTGTCATTTATTATTTCTGCTCCGTTGCCATCGATCAACTGCCCAAGCCTTCCGGGAATAATCCCTTCTACACTTGGTTCTTCGGAGTTCTTCATCTTGCCGCGGCAAACTGGAACCGGGCCAAGATGGGCGTCATGACGAAGCCCGATGCAACCAAGGCCGACACAGTTACAAAAGCATGAAACGTCTCCTGATTTTCTTCCTGCTCGCTACTGCCGCCAACGCAGGACCAAAGCATTTTGTCAATTCCCTGGGTTCTCAGTTCAAACGCACTTTCTATACCGACGTGAAAACACACCCGCTGTCCTGGGGAGTGCCATTGGCATTGCAATTTGCGATTGTTTTCTCGGATGCCGGAAGTTCTTGCGCCCTGCCGGAAAGAATGCAGGAAACCGGGCTATCTCGCTATTTCGTTGGCAGGTATCCAAAGTGTCATAAATACGTTGTATGGACGGCTGCCTCGATGACGGCTCATGCCACAGCCGAGAACTGGCTGGCGAACAAGTTCACTGACGCCTGCCTAACCGATGCCGTAGACAGGGGCAGTACCTGGTGGAAGGTCCAAGCCCATACACACGATCCATCCGACTGCTACAAGTGGGTGCCGATTGCCCACACTATCGCCATCGGAGCCCGCGAGATCCCGGCAATCAAGGGCAATATAGATCTTCTGCAGAAGTGATTCATGGAGAACTTAAACACCAAGTTTAGTTGACAGCATCGCGGAACAGAGGCTATCATCGCAAAGCTATGTCACGAGAAGAAACGATGAAAGTCGTTGAGCTGGTTCGCCGTGGCCTGATTTCAACAAACGACGCTCGCAGGCTGCTCGGTTTCGTGGACGAAGTTACTCCTCCAGTTCTTACAACAAACCATACAAATTTTCTTGGTGAGAGCTATGTTCCGGCCTGGCCGTCCGATTGGTCCTTAACGCTCGAGACGGTTACGAATAACGCTTCTTCCAATTCTCCTGCACCGGCCGACTTCGCAACATGGAAAGAAGACTTTTGGGATAAATTCTGGGATCATAAGCCGCCGCCTAAGCCACCAAAGCCCGACCCGGAGCCGGACATTCTTCCGCTCCATGCCAAACGCAAAATCACGCTGGAAAAATGAAGAAGAAACTGAAGAAGTCTAAACCGGCAAAACGCGCCCGCCGCAAACCCGCAGCAAAACCCTTCCAGCATTCCCAAGACGTGCTTTCCCTGATGCAGAAAGTGAAACGGCAACTCGAAGATCTCAAGAAGCCCGCCTGGCCGCGCATCGATACTTCCTGGCAACCGACCGCTGCTGAGTACCGTGCCATAGATCGCACCCTGTCGATGATGCAGATCGATCCACGCCTGTATAAACCTGGACCCTAAAAAAACACTTGACAATCTATTTGCTAAACGTTTACGCTCCATTTGTCCAAAAGACCTAGGGCTGGATAAGCCCAAAGTAAAGCCTCTTCGTAGTCCTCCGCTGAAGTAAGGCGGTTGTGGGAGGAACCCACCGAAGAGACCGGACTAACACATCCGGCTCCGTAGGAATCCTCTCCATTTATGGAGAGGAGGATGTCAAGCTCGGAATCGCTCCTGGCACTGTTCAGGCACTGTTCAGACGTACACAAGATCCGGTTTTGATGAGTTCGACGCACACTGCACGCGGATACATGAACGGGACCTAAACCGTCTCGGCTCGGCTGATAACCGGGGCCCCCGCCAAAACTGAGGGGGGCTCTTTATTGTCCCGCACGCGACATTGCGTCGTTTTGATTTGGGGCACACTGGAATGTGGATACATGCGAGCGAAAGCTCACTCTAGGTTCGAATCCTAGGTCCGTCTCCATCTATGACGGACTTAGCCCGACTGGTAAGGGCACATGATCTGTAAACTCCACCGCCGACATTGCCCCATCGATTTTGGCGACACTGAATAAGGCTCCATGACTGTCGGCGAATAGCCGACCCCCCTCCACCAATCGATGGGGGGGCCGCGCAAGCGGGACTATTGAAACCTTGTTCGACATTCGCCAGTTTTTTGGCGGTCACTGTTTGGCTTACATGGATAGAGCGTCTGCTCTCGGAGCAGAAGGTCGTCGGTTCAAATCCGATACCCTGTAATGGGGTTAGCTCAGTAGCAAAAACAGCCGGACGACATACCGCCATTGTTTTTGGCAGGATACTGCCAAACTAGGGCTGGACGAGCCCGATGTGAAGATCGATGAAGCAGGAACCCACCGAAGGCACAGACCATGCCGTCGTGCCCGTAGGAATCCCCACGCCGTGAAGCGTCGGGGAGGATGTCAAACGACAGTTAATCGTTGTGAACTTCAGCCGTCCAGTGACGGCTGTCGCTTTGGCCTTTACTGTGCCGGGCTTACATGTACTGTAAATACATTCCCGAAAGGGAGCCCGACCGACATAAGGCCGTTCTGAATTTTCAACCGAGCATAGTGTGTTGAAAATCGCAGTTACGGCGGCCAGGGGCTTGATGAACCTGGCCGCAACTGTTTTTAAGGGAGAAACAAATGGGGAGCGACAAGACCGATGTAGCGGTAGCACCATCCACAAAAAAGAAATCGGACGACCGTTTTTATTTGATGGAAATGGCAAATCGTCCAGCAAAATGGGGCGACATCGGTAACCTTCTTCGTATCGAAGGTCTCGTGATTGGCGGCGGGGGTGCTCAGGCTGTTCTTTTTTTGCCAGACAGAACGCCAGTACGAGAAATGCATGAGCTGAATACGATTGAGATGAGCATCGAAGAATGGAGCGATTGGTTGCGCTACTCCGATGATCCTCAAATCCTTGTCGGGCCAACACCGAATGGGTCGAATGCGTCATTGCCAAAAATTTGGGCGCGAAAACTGCGCTACGAAGTTAGCGGGGCTGTTCAGCAAAAAGTTTGGGCTGCCGACCGTTTCAAATGCTATTACTGCGGCGCGAAAATGGGCGATGCACTTTTGACGGTTGATCATTTTGAGCCACTTGAAAATGGCGGCAAAAACGATCCGACGAATTTCCTGACGGCCTGTCGGCGCTGCAACAAAGATAAGGGCAGTGAACCGGCAGAAAAGTTTTGCGAGAGACGGCACATCGATTTCGAAGCCGTGAAAATATATCTGGCATCTCGCAAGATTTCTTAGGAGGAGAGGCAATGCCCGAGAGAATCGAACTGGAAATATCCGAGTGGGGCAGGCCAATCGTTTACCTTGCCGACTACTACGAAAGGTGCATACCGGGCGTGGCGATCGAAGGTATCTCCAATCGCTGTTTATTCAATAGTCGTAAGGAAGCGATCCGCTGGGCTAAGTTCTCGACGAGAGACAAGATCGACTGGTCTAGTTGGAAGGCGCCGCAAGGACAATATCCCAACGAGAGTGCCAGGGATGATGTTAGGTTGACGCCATCGTTCATCGCGGAACAGGGGCAATGGCCAGAGGAACCGCATGTCAAAGTTACGGTAACGAAGATCGAGGTATGTGGGGAGTTCGATTGGTGGGCCAAGGAAGCGGATGGAGATTGGAATGGTCAGAAAGGTGGTGTCCAATGAAAGCATTCTATTTGGCTTTTGCGATTCTACTTTTTGCAGTGCCGGCACGGTCCCAGGACTGTGACCAGCTTGTGGCCGATTATTCCGGCAGTCTCAAAACCGGCGACGCGGAGCAGATTCAAGCAGCGGCGCAGCCACTCATAGCTCAGGGCGGCGACCTGCGCGTGCGCATCCTCGGCACGACTTCAAATCTCGACATAAACGAAAAGGACATCGAGCGAAGCTGCCTGTCCTGGCAGTCGCCGAACCACGGCCGAAAAAGCACTTTGGTTGTGCTGATGGTTTCGCCGCTTAGCCACAAGATGGGCATTTATTACGGCAACGCGTTCGATCATGCCCTCGCAGACCACTGGAACCGAATCAAGATCGACTACATGGGTCCGCATTTCAAGACCGGCGATTGGGCCGGAGGATTCATCGCGGCAGAGCAGCAACTGGCCGCGCGCATCGTTGCCGCCAAAGACGAAGCGGTGCATCCGGCGACCACGACAACGACAACGACCACGGTCAACCAGGCGGCAGACTTGTCCGGATTATGGATCGTTCTCAAATGGGGATTGTTTCTTGGGCTTCTCTTGGCCGGGGCGTATTTTTTCTTTGCTTTCTTGTCTCGCAGGGGGAAAAAGCAGCAGGAATTGCGTGAAGCGCGTGTGAACGCCATCAACGCGAAATCGCAGGCATCCAATCTGTTGCGCGTCAAAGACAAGAACAACCCCGGAGTGGACGCCGCTTTAGAGGAGTTTGCTAGGTTGGATTCCTTGGTTGGCAGCGACCCTTACGCCGACAATTTGGAGATTGCCGAATACAACGCGATTGCGGCGCAGTACCAGAAAGTTTCGGACATGTTGCAGGGCAGCGCGAAAGAACCTGCACCCGCTCGTACTCCATTCAGGGCGCCTGCTCCGGCAGAAAAGAAGAAAGCGAAAAGCGCAACCGCGGCGACTACAGGGTCACCTGGCAGCACGACAGTGATGATCAACAATACGGAGGTGGTCATTCCGGAGCCGGTAAGAGAACGCGAACGAGACCCGGAGCCCGAACCTTCCCATAGCCACCGTTCCAGCCGTAGTTCTGACGATGATAGCAGTGGCGGTGGTTCAAGCAGTTGGAGTAGCGGATCCAGCGACAGTGGCGGCTCTTCGGACTTCGGTGGGGGTGGCAGCGATAGCGGTGGGGGCGGCGGCAGCAGCGATTTTTGAGTTTACCGTCCTAGGCCGTCCAGTGGCGAGCGGACGTGACCACGTTCCACTGGCAGGGAGGCTATCGCGCTAGTTAGGCGTGGCCTCCCTGAGACGATCTTAACGAAAAGGAGAACACGAAATGTCAGGATTCTTAGCAAAACTTCGCGTCGTAACGTTGGGCTCCGTACACGATCTGCTTGATCGCGCAATCGATCTCAATTCACCATCCGTCATCCGGCAGTACACCCGGGACCTGGAGGACGCGCTCGATCGCATGAAGAGCGAAGCGGCGGTCCAGGCCGGCACGGTCCGCACTTTGCAGCGCGAAAAGGGAGAGCTCGAAGGCCGGATCAAAACCGCCGAAAGCACCATTCAGCACTTGGTCCAAGCTGGCCATGAAGACTTGGCGCGGCCGAAGGCGGCTGACCTCGTGCGTATGCGAGCAAAGTTCGCCGGGGCAGATGAAAATATCGAACACGCGAAGAAAGCGTCGGTTGATATCGACGTTGCTGTTTCCAACCTGGAAGGCAAGCATGCTGCGATGGTTGATAGGGTTCGACAATTGGAACAGCTCGATCGCGACACTAAAGCCAAAAACTCCGCAGCATCCGCTCTGGCGGCGGCTGGCCGGCTGATCCAAGGTGGTGCCGATATTTCTGTAGACGACGTACAGCAGAGAATGGCGCGCAACAACGACGTTGCCCAGGAAAGATTCCATCGGGCTCTTGGCGAAACTGCCGTGCAGGAGGATGCAGAAACCACCACAGCTATCGATGATGTGCTGGCGGAATTCAAAGCACCGAAGGTTGCAGCAGCAAAATGGTGAAGACCATCGAAGAACGCGTCAAGACGCTCGTCGTTGACAATCTCGGTGTTAGCGACGAGCAAATCACGCCCAACGCTTCTCTCGCCGATGACCTTGGCGCGAATTCGCTGGACGTCGTTGAATTGGTCATGACGGTCGAAGAAGAATTTGAAATCGAAATACCGAACGAGCAAGCGGAAGAATTGAAAACCGTCGGGCTCTTAATTGAGTATGTGACCAGGCGCGTTGGGAAGAAGGAGACGTTATGAATGAAACCGGGCTGTCGAAGAATAAAATCATCGCGGAGCTTTCGAAGTCCGCGCATGGCACTTTGAAAGAATATGTTGTAATCGGCAAACAGGCCGCGGAACAGCATCCGGAATTTTTCGCCCACCTGATCGCTTGGAATCGGTTGAAAGGTTCGGTGCGCGATAGTCAAGTCGCCCTGCCAATCGTTTCACTTTTGGCGAAGGCATACCCGGCCGAATTTGTGGAAAACTCGCTGGCGGCTCTTTCTCTGCTCAATCCCCGCGAGCAGCTCAAGGCGCTCCGGTTCGTACTGGAGACGCGTGTGCCCGGACACATGACCGGCATCAGTCATGTCCTGGGGATCTCCTTACTCGAACGCGAAAAAAATTGGCCAAAGTGGGAACGGCAAATGCTCCAGCACCGTGCCGTGCTCAAGGAACTTTTTTCCTTACTCCACACCAAGCCGCGCGATCAGCGTACCAAGGCATGCCTATGGCGCTGCGACAAGCACGACGGCAAGCGCATCCCGCTGCCCTATCCGGAAGGCGGACTGTTTGAAATCGTGACGCGACTCAAGGACATGTCGCCAGCAGAAGCGGCCGGCACAATCATGGCTAGGAAACTTCCGTTCCTCGTTGCTATGGGCGCGCTCGGCGAGAAAGCCCGAGAAGTGGATCTCGTGTTGGCTCTCATCAAATCAATGACTGCAACGGAATTAACAACCAACGTCAAGATGCTCGAACGCCTGGGCGTCAAGACGAACCCGGCGCTGCGCGGAGCCTTCCAGGAAGCACTGGAAAAGGCCGGTAAGAGCAAAACAAATATTCTCAAGACGACTCGTGCGGCTGAGAATATCGACGATGAAGAATTGAAAGAGAATTTGCGCGGCTTGCAAGAAAAACAAATTGCAAGCCTTGGCGGCGTCGAAGGCAATTGGGCCGTTTTGGCCGACAAGTCAGGTTCGATGAGTGCGGCGATCGAGCTTGCCAAGCATGTGGCAGCTACGCTTGCCAAAGTCGTCAAAGGCAAAGTGTGGCTCATCTTTTTCGATGTTGCGCCACAATCCATCGACGTTACAGGCATGGCGCTGGACGTGATCAAAAACGTTACACGGTACGTTCAAGCCGGCGGTGGAACGTCGGTCGGTTGTGGTCTGCTTCGTTTATTCGAAGCGAAAGAAGAAGTTGACGGCATTGCCATCGTTTCGGACGGCGGCGAAAATACGGCCCCAACTTTCCCGGATGTCTACAAACGATATTCAGAGATGTTCGGGAAGATGCCGCCGGTTTATCTTTACCAGACGCATGGCGACTCGCCGGCATTGATTACGACGATGCAGCAAGCTGGACATGACATGCAGGTATTCGACTTGCGCGGCCAGGAGACCGATTTTTACTCCCTGCCAAATCTTGTTCAGACGATGCGAACACAAAGGTTCTCTCTGTCGGACGAGATCATGGGAACAAAACTTTTGCAGTTGTCGGATGCTTACAAGACAACTGTCAAAAAAACGGCCACGGCGTAGAAATCGACGTGCCCGTCACGTTCCGAAAGGCTTGACCGGTGGGAGTTAAATTCTAAAGAAAGGAGGACAAGAGCATGCTCAATGCGTTGAAATCTTATACCCCTCAACGATTAGATACGGAAGAGTTAATCGAACTTGCCGGATTTGGTCGATTGCTTGAGGCAGAATTCAATCAACTGAGCGTTGACGCTCCCGAATGGATTGGCAATCAATTGAAAGCCGTCAGACGGGAAATCAAGACGCGTAACGCCGATGCCATTGCGAACAAACTTCGCGCTGCACGGGCCCGTCTTGCAACGCTCGCAACGCCAGATGAAAAGAGAGCTGCAGTTACGGAGGAAATCGCCAAACTTGAAGAATTGGCGAAGGCCGCAGGGGCCTAAGCAACGGCGATCCTGTGCATGTGGGTGCGGATGCGAGTTTTCCCCACGCGTTCGCACCCAACTTTATTTCTCGGTCCGGTGCAAGAACCGGGCGGCGCAGACACGCTGGCGAAGGAACGGGAACGGGAAGCATGAATAAACTCGAAAAGCGGATTGAACAGGTCCGCGAGGCTTTGCATGAAGCCGGCCACGGATTGCCGGTTCCCGACTGGAAGGAACTGCTTGAAGAAATCCATGCCGACATCGAAGGCCATCTGGAAGCAATAAGAGAAGAACAGTCAGACGATGAAAGTTGAACTCAGCGAAGAAGGTCGTCAGTTGATTCTCTTGGCGCTTGCTGAACTAGCGTTGTCGCGTCCAGGATTTGATTACGCCCTACGGCAATTGGCATTGCTTTTTTGGGGCGAAGAGATGTTCGAGTCTTTCAAAAAACTTAACGCTGATCGCGTAAAGGAATCGCATAGTTCGGTATGAATCCTCCTGGCATCATTCTGATCAATCCTCGGCATCCCCACAATGTGGCGGCGACGATCCGGGCGTGTTCCTGCTTTGGCGTTCCTACCTTGTTCTGGACCGGTTCGCGGGTGGATCCATCGCAGTACGATCGTTTGCCGCGCGAAGAGAGAATGAAAGGTTACCGCGATGTAACCTGGATTCACAGCGACCGGCCCTTCGATCATTTCAAGAATGCTTTCCCGGTGTGCATCGAGATTCATCCGGACTCGATTGCGCTGCCTGATTTTGTGCACCCGGACAACGCGGTTTACGTCTTCGGCCCGGAGGATGGGAGCGTCCCGCAGGTAATTCGCCGCCTGTGTTTCTCCTTTGTCCATATCCCGTCATTTCATTGCCTGAATCTTTCCGCCGCGGTCAACGTCGTGCTGTACGATCGGGCCATGAAAGAGCATCCGGCAACCGGCATGAGCGTCGCCAAGCATGAAGTCCGCGGGGAAATCCCGGTACCGGGATGGGATGGCAAATAGCATGGGCATCCGCATAGTACTTGAGAAGCAGGACAATGGCTGGCTGGTCCGATACGGCGAATTCTGGGAAGACCGCTTGTGCCTTGATGAAGCTCTAGGTTGCGTGGCCTCGATCATGTTCACTGGCCATGCGCCATATCTTAAAAACGAACTTCAGCATTACCTCTGGAACAGCCGCTATGCTCCAAACGACCTGCCAAAATTACTTCCTGAGAGGGCTGGTCAAGCATCCCCATGATCGACCACGAAGAAAAGAGAACCTTAATCACCAACGATACCCGTATGGGAGAAGCGGAACACCGTACCCTGATCGAAGCTCCCGGCACGATCGTTACACTGGAAAAGTTGAAAGAACTCGCCGCCCTCGCTCGCGAACGGAAGCTGGAATTTGACGTGATCGCCTGTGCCGGCATGAGCTATCAGCGCGCGCTACGGATTCGCGAACTGCGCAGCCAATTGAGTTGGCGCGGCGTAGCCGTTGAGACCTATGCCGAATGGGGAGCAGATGCGCTCTGGGAGCCTCCCACGAACCAACTGGCCGGCATGGCGCTTTGCGAAGCCGCCGCCCATGTTCTCCAGGAAGACCCGCACAAATTTCCGTGGCAAGCGATGCAATAATGGCCGAAGAGCTCTGCATCACGATTCCGTGCAAGCCAGCAAAGCCATGGACGGATGCCGATGTACGGCCGATTCATATATTCCTCGGCAACGATTCAACTGGAGCAGCGCGAACCTGCTGGCAATGTCCTTACTGCAAATGGCAATTCTATCGGCGCAAATCGTGCGAAAAGCACATGGGTATGGTTATGAACATTCCCGCTGGCTGCCCGGTCTTGAAAGCGCAAGACGAAGCGCGGCGCACCGATAGGAAGAAAACAGATTGAAACTATTTATAATGTGCTAAACTTCTGCTGCGGGGCGGGAAAACGGTAATCCGTTGGGCTCATAACCCAAAGATAAAGCGTTCAATTCGCTTCCCCGCAAAATTTCCTGGAGGTCCACCATGGGCCAGAAAGTCCGCGCAAAGTTCCAAGTGCAAGGCGTGAAAAAGACATCCTGGGGCGGAACGGTCATCGAGCTTCAGCCGCAATACGACACCTCGATTCCAGAGGATCAACGCTTCGCCAAAGCGACGCCTTCCGGGTCCATCTCCTTGACGATCGACAATCCACTTGCGGTAGAATTCCTCCAGCTTGGCAAGTTCTTCTATGTGGATTTCAGCGAAGTGCCACAAGCGGTTGGTGCTGGCGGCTAATCAAGATTCGCTTGCAATGTGAACGGGGCCACCGGAAACTGGAACAGGGGATGGAGAGAGGCGTCGGTATTTCCGGTACCGATCGTTCTGCGGCGCCGAGCGGGCTGGGCCTCAGCGCCAGCGGCCCATCCCTCCTGCAGGAGGGGCATGGATATCAGCGGAAAGTCGGAAGCCTCAACCAGCTCTAGATTAATCATTGGCACTGCTGCACGAATCCAAACAATAGCGGAAAATTTCTGGCATGTCGTAAACATGCGCAGGCCCGAAGGCTGCGATTGTGCCGGCTGCCGGATGTATCGACTGCTGCCGGAATCTCTCCACGCGGATGCGCAGGACCAAATCCGCTGCCGCAATGCATTCGTGGCCTGGGAAGTGGCCATTGAGAATCTGGTCACGACCGAAGGCAAGAACGACCTGCTGACAAACTACCTCAAGGGCTCGGGCTATACGGCTGCGTTCTATGTGGGCCTCGTGAACAATGCATCGTTTACCGCCTATGCGGCCGGCGACGTGGCCGCACAAATCAACGGCACGAATGGTTGGCTTGAGGGCGTCCCTTATTCGAACGCCAATCGCGTAACCTGGACTGGTGGAACCGCGGCGGGTGGGTCGATCGATAATTCCGCTTCGCCGGCCATCTTCAATATCAATGCCACGCTTACCGTGCGTGGGGCGTTCTTGAGCACCAGCAACGTCAAGAGCGGCACGGCCGGGAAGCTCTATGGCGAGGCTGATTTTGCTGCTGCGCGATCGGTGTTGAGCGGTGACACGCTCAATGCGACCATAACGGCGACTGTATAGGAGTTTGAATGGCAAATCTTAAATATCAAAATCCTGCAACAGTCGATGCGGTCCTCGATTCAGTGTTGCTCGGCACCGATTACGCAACCCAACAGGACTTGCGCCGCGAGACAATGGACATCCAGGATTCCCTGATGCCGCTCGCAAATCTTTTACGGGAAATCCGGGCGCAGAACTACGCCATCATGGGGCAACACATGATGCAAACAGGCGGATTCATCCCGCTGCCGGAGATTCCCAATTTCTTAGCGTTCTGAAAGGATAGCCATGCTTTCACCGCAAGCTCTACTCAGAGGACTAGTCAGCCGGATCATGCCGGCCATGAATCCGGATTCGCAAAACGTAGACGTTGCACAGCGATTTGGCCGGTATGGTGAAGGCACGGTCTTATCCTACATTCGCAAGTCGCATTTGTTGGCCGATGAAGGTTCTTACTTCATCGCGAATAACGCACAGACCGGGGCTTTGACTAACACGGGTGTGGCCTATTCCGCTACGGCGCCTGTCATCATCGTTCAAAATCAGGATTCTCCTGGCGGGAAAAGATTATATTTGGATTATATTAACTTGATTACAACTGCCGCCGGAACAGATACCGCTGCCGGGCAAATAGCGGTTGGGCTTGCGATCGATAACATTCTAAGGTGGTCCTCAGGTGGTAGCCAATTAGCAGCCGCAGTATCTCCAAACATGGATTTGCCTCTTGCATCTGTTGCGGTAGTTTATTTTGGAGCTTTAACCGCTATAGGCGCTTCTGCTAAGGCCCGGCTCCTAGTTGGCCAAAGGACAGTTCGCCCGGTCGTATCGGCCACGGTTGTAGATGTGGTAGGGGAACAGAAATTCTTTAACTTCGGCGGGGTGGAAGGCGGTTCGCAAGGGAACATCGTAGTAGCCAATGCGAATGTCATTCCTGTTCCATTGCCACCAGTAGTGATTGGACCAGGACATTCTGCATTGTTTTACATCTGGTTTCCAAACTGCACTTCGGTATCTCCGGCACCTCAGTATTTGCCTGAGATTGGTTGGTTTGAGCGCTAAAATTTGCCTACTGCAGCAATCCTGAATCAACAGCGTGAACGCTGGGCAAGATATTACTCTGCCTCGATCTATCTCGCCGGGACCTCGGACATTTCTGATCTTGGCGTCTCCACGATTCCGGTTACCGAAACACTTGCCGGAGCAGTCGACGTCTCCAATACAACAATAATGACTGAGGTTGTCTCCCTGGCGCTGACAGGCGCGGCTGGAGTCACTCCTTCCGTGGTTCTCACGATGCCGATTTCAGAGGCTCTTGGTGCCAATGCCGCATTCAGTGAATTCGCCGGCGATCTTTTATTTTGTTCCATGTCCCTAGACGGCGCCGCTGCTCTTACCGATGCAGCTGCAAACACGATCGCTAGTCTGTCGACGCTAACCGGCGCTGCTGTAGTCGCGCACTCCACTTCCAGCACAATGCCAGTCTCGGGGACATTCGCCGGGAACGCGGATCTTGCACCTTCCAATATCATCAGCATGAGCGCATCGGCCGCCATCGTAGGAACCGCCGGATCCGCGAGCACCGGCGGTAACCCTTATAGCGGCGAGGTCAGTCTCAGCGGCCTGGTGGCGGACCTGGCAGCTTCATTCGTGATTGGCACGGCACCTATAGCAGCGCCGCGCTGGCCGCCAAATTTTCAACAGCCAGATTATCGTTCACCCCAAATTTCTCCATTAGTTGCAACTTATCCGGTTGGCTCAAACATGTTGCTATTGACCTGGCCACTTCCCAAGCATGAAGAGCCGAAATAAACACTCTTAACTATAAACTTAGGCCGCAAGAAAGTGTTGACAGTGTTCGGTTAATGTGTGAGCCTAAATACGGCAAGTCTAGGCACGGCCAGTCCCGACGAGCATTGGCAGGGTAAGTCCCGAACGTGGCAAGGCAGGAACGGCATAGTGGAGATACGTGTCCTTCAATTTAAATCCAATGGGCTTGAACAGTGGGACCTGGTCCGGCAATAGCACACAGACCGATTATCGCGCCCCTTTAAGCCCGCTGACAGAGGATCATCCGGCAAAATTAAATCCGTTGGAGATTCTCGATTCCAGCCGACCGCCAAATTACACGCAAAACGATTACCGCGATCCGGATACAAGTCCTCTAGTAGCGACTTATCCTGTCGGCACGAACGTATTGCTTTTGAGCTGGCCGATCCCGCGATACAATCAACCATAGAGGGTCGCATGGGAAATTACATTCAACCCGATACTGATACTCGAAAAAATTCGCAAATAACGGTTCAGACAGGCATCAATGCGTTGATACCAGGACCTGCACACGCCGGCAATCATTCGCAAGTCGATTACCGAAAGCCGACGATCGTGCCAACGCCGGGAACGGCAACGAAAAACCCGATCGCTTTGACATGGCCGCTGCCTGCGTACGTTCAGCCAAATATTCAGACAAACGTCAGCGGGCTAAAAGGGCCGATGGGAACAAGCAACAATCCCCATTAGGAGGATGAAATGCCGAATTACAGTCAACCAGATTTCCGAAATCCAGTTTTGGATTCACGCGTTGGCGTCATTGCTGTGGCCGGCAACGCTTTTGTGAACGGCCCGGTCTCGCCGGCGAATCATATTCAGCCGAATCCCAATCCCGATGCCAATCGGCATGGCGCCAACTTCTCCGTTGGCCGGAATGAACTGCTCATAGCTTACCCACTCACCCGATATGTCCAGCCGACGTCCTCGAAAGAATTCCCGTCAGGGAAAATATAAATAAACTTTCCCCATAAGTTCCCAGTCGTGCTAGTCTAGTTTGGGCGCGTAGCTCACTTGGGAGAGCGCGGGCTTTGCATCCCCGAGGCAGTCGGTTCGAATCCGATCGCGTCCACCAGATTTTTAAAGTTGTGTTGAGCGGAATGGAGTTTCTGTGGTGACGGAAGCCAAACGGTGAGGCGGATGCCTGTGGAGCATCTTCTAGTGAGTTCGACTCTCATCCGTCGCCCCAAAATTTATTGGCGTCGTAGGGAAACGGTTCAACCCGCTTGCTTTGGGAGCAAGAGATTGTCGGTTCGAATCCGACCGATGCCACCAGTTCCGCCGCGTGGCCTAGCGTTCAAGGCACTTCTTTCGGGTAGAAGGGATCGTGGGTTAAAATCCCACCGCGGCGACCAATTTTGTGCAATGCCCCGATGGTGCAAACGGTTTAGCACACGGCCCTTTCAAGGCTGAGATGTCAGTTCGATTCTGATTCGGGGTACGGGACCGTAGCTTAGATGGTAAAGCATCCGCCTTTTAAGCGGACTAGCGCGAGTTCGAGTCTCGCCGGTCCCACCAAGTTTTGGGAGGTCGTCCAACGGCAGGACTTGAGATTTTGGATCTCAGTATCGGGGTTCGAATCCCTGCCTCCCATCCATGTTTGCGTCACTTCCCCGGTCGTTCAAGTAGGCAGGACGCGAGATTCTGGATCTTGAAATGTTGGTTCGAGGCCAACCCGGGGAACCAAAAGTTTTTTGCTGGCTTAGCTCAACGGGCAGAGTTCGGCACTCGTAACGCCAGGACCGCGGTTCGAGTCCGCGAGCCAGCTCCAAATTGGAGGCAACCATGACGGCAAAAGACATCCGGGAGAAATACAATCGGATCCACGATCTGCCAGCGGGACCGGAGCGCGAGAAGATGTTGCTTGCTGTTCTTGGCGATATCCTGCTCTGGATCGAGGAGCGCGAGCCGGTTGCCGGCAGAGTAGCTGCTGGCAGCATAGGGCCGTACTAGTTTGCCGGGATAGCTCAGTCGGTTTAGAGCATCGCATTGGTAATGCGAAGACGAGAGTTCGACTCTCTCTCCTGGCCCCAAATTTCGCCGGGTTAGTTCAGCGGTAGAACGGCAGTTCTGTAAACTGCGCGTCGGGAGTTCGAATCTCTCACTCGGCCCCAAGTTGCAGTAACCGGATCGGCGGCGTTAAGGAGGCGCGACAGCGGCAATCCGGTGAAGATCTTGGCGGGTGTCGTCTAGTGGAAAGACCCGAGAACGCCATTCTCGGTACAGCGGTTCGATTCCGCTCATCCGCTCCAGTTTGCGGGCGTGGCCCATTGGTTGGGTATCACTCTTCCAAGGTGAACAACGGAGTTCGATCCTCCGCGTCCGCTCCAGTTCGGCAGGTCTGTCGTCTAGCGGCTAGGACAACGGCCTCCAAACCCGTTAACGAGAGTTCGAGTCTCTCCGGGCCTGCCAAAAGATTTTGTGGGCGGATAGCTCATCAGGTAGAGCACAGTCTTGATAAGGCTGCGGCGGTTGGTTCGAGACCAACTCCGCCCACCAAGAGTTCGGGCCCTTGACGGAATGGAGATTTAAAATGCATTCAAAATACAGTAAGGAAATGCTTCAAGATGCCGTAAAACCGAGTACGTCAATGGCACAGGTTATGGTTCGGCTTGGTCTACGAATTGCTGGCGGTTCATACTTATATCTAAAACGACGCATCGCGCGACTGGAAATTGACACAACTCATTTTTTAGGACAAGCCGCCAATTGCGGGCTGAGATATAAAGGTGGTTCTCCAAAACAACCTTGGCAAGAAATTTTGATATTACATGACCAAAATGCTGAGCCCGTACGAGCACCGCGACGAAGACGCGCACTGAGGGATAGTGGACGAGAATATAAATGTGAAATTTGTGGTCAACTTCCAGTTTGGAACAACAAGCCATTGACGCTCCATGTTGACCATAAGAACGGATGGAAATGGGATGACCGTCCCGAAAATTTACGATTTGCATGTCCGAACTGTCATTCACAGACGGATAATTTTGGCATTAAAAACAGATTTGCCGGAGTGGCGGAACTACCAGACGCATCCGCTTCAAAAGCGGACGCCTTAGCGGCGTGAGAGTGGGAATCTCTCCTCCGGCACCAGAATGCGCGGTTGGCGGAAGTGGTAGACGCGACAGACTTAAAATCTGTTGGGCATGACCCGTAAGAGTTCGAGTCTCTTACCGCGCACCAAAGTTTATGAGTAGATGGCGTAGCGCCAACATCTATTGGTACATCGCAGCAGTTGGCATTGCGCTCGAATGTCTGCTGGTTTTAGCCAGCAAGATATTCTAAGAGTTTGGTTCCGTCGTCCAACCGGACAGGACACCAGTTTCCGGAACTGGCGATCGCGGTTCGAATCCGCGCGGGACCACCAGGATGAAAGAATCGTTGAAGAGTTTGCTCAAGGTTTTTGATGGAGTACAGATTCAATTCGGCCTTGAGCAACAAGGACATATTCCGACCGTGGAACGGATGCTCGCAGAGGGCAAAACTTGGAATGAAATAGGCGATGCCATCGGTTGGCATGGACCAACGGCGGCAAAGTTTTATGATATGTATTTGAAGCGGACAAAAAAGTTTTCTGAGGGCGTCCCGTAATGGATAACGGCTCACGCTACGAACGTGAATGATATGGAGGTTCAAGTCCTCTCGCCCTCACCAGATTTTGAAGGAGAAAGTATGCAGCCACATCAAGAACGGGTCGTAACGGAATTGAATGAATTGACCGAGAAGCACGCTAAGCTTGGCGTGTTCCTCCAGGGAGCCACATTCAAATCTCTTGATGTTGAGGAACACGCGAGATTGACGCGTCAGCACGCGGTGATGGGTGAATATGCGAAAATCCTTACTGACCGCATCGCCAATTTTAAATAGAGTTTGTGCCCGGCTCGTCTAACGGTCAGGATACTTCGCCTACACCGAAGGGATTAGGGTTCGAGTCCTTAGCTGGGTACCAAGAATAGGCCCAGGCCAGAATTGAGGAACGATGCCGGCTAAAAAATGTAAACTTTGCAGGACAGACAGATTGCCAGGCAACGGAATACTCACAACGCTCGGTTGGTTCTGTTATAAATGCGTGAGCCGATTCCGGAAAGAAACAAGAGCCCTGGACGAACGATTTGACGAGCAAGCGGCGGCAAGGCAAAGCGAAGTCGCATAAAAAAGATTGCGCGCGTGGCGGAACGGCAGACGCACTGCGCTTAGGACGCAGCGCCTTCGGGCGTGGAGGTTCAAATCCTTTCGCGCGCACCAGAATTAACGGCATGTGTTAATATATGCCGCCATGAAAAAATGTGAATGGTGCGATAAGGAGCTATCCGGAAAAAGAGCGAACAATAGATTTTGCTGTAGAGGACATGGCACCATATTTTACGTTACTGAATGGAGGCGGCGGACGAAACAAAAAGCCGTTGAATTCCTTGGTGGAAAATGTCAACGATGCGGATATGACAAATGCTTTGCTGCTTTAATTTTCCATCATCCCGGAGAGAAATCTTTTGGTGTTGGCGGTGGCCATATTTTGGCTTGGGCGAAGATTGAAAAGGAGCTTAAGAAGTGTGAGCTCCTTTGTTTGAATTGTCATGCAGAAGAACATCATCCGGAATTGATAAAAGTTTTGGGGTGTGCCTCAATCGGTACAGGGCCGCGCCGTTAACGCGGTATTTGAAGGTTCGAGTCCTTCCGCCCCAGCCAGTTTGGACCTGTAGAGGAGCGGCTGTCCTCGCCACACTGTCTATGTGGAGATCGTGGGTTCGAAACCCATCAGGTCCGCCAGTTTCTAGGAGTGGTGGGTAGCGCGTGGCTGACCAGCTAGGATGGTGAGGCATATGCGTCCGAACCAATAGCGCAGCGGACAAGGCTTAGGCACTCCTAGAACAATTTACGGCCCGCTTTAGCTCAGTGGAAGCAGCCCTGGTCTGAAAAGCCAGTGACCGCGGTTCGATTCCGCGAAGCGGGACCAAAAGCTTTGTGGCCCTGTTACCGTAACGGATAACGGTCTTGAGTTCTAATCAAGATATGCGGGTTCGAATCCTGCCAGGGCCGCTAAGATTGGTGGTGATATGAAGACGCAGAGCAAGATAGAAATCAGAAAAGAAATTGCGGCGCGTAAGCGTGCCAACCGGAAAGCTGAGCGCAAGCAATTCGGAAGTACGATTCGCGTGACTGTGAAAAGTTTCGGGGAAGATGAGCGAATTGGCTGAGCTCGGCAGTCTGTAAAACTGCTAGCCCTGGCGGCTATGCCGGTTCGATTCCGGCCTTCCCCACCAGATTTGGGTGCGTAGCTCCTAATTGCGCAGAGCAGCTCCCTCTTAAGGAGAAGGCTGTGAGTTCAAATCTCACCGCACCCACCAGTTTCGGTCCGTAGCTCAGACCGGTTTAGAGCAACGGTCTCATAAACCGTAGGTCGTTGGTTCAAATCCAACCGGACCGACCAAGTTGGAGGAGACGTGGCGGAATTGGTAAACGCACCGGTTTGCTAAACCGGCGACCGCAAGGTTGTGAGAGTTCAAGTCTCTCCGTCTCCGCCAATCTGTTATAATCAAGTCATGACACGCGGATCATCATCGCACTCTCCATCGGAGGGTGCTGCGGAACGGCCCGCAACTGGACTCGAAACCCAGGGCGTGTGAAAGCACGGAAGTTCGATTCTTCCATCCTCCTCCAAAATTCCCAACGGCCTAGTTATAAACTGCCATACTACCGGTTGAGGATAGTTGACAGCAGAACTACAACTGCTTGATGATGGCGTTCATGGCGCAAGTAGCGCCCAACCTCAGCTTCGATATTCACCGCACGCTGGTCTCGCCGGAGAGCCAAGCTAAAATTATCCATTTGCTCTTCGTGCAGGAATTGAGTGTAGACACGGTAGCTCGCCGTTTTGGTGTTGGCCGCACCACTATTCGGAGGATTCAAACCGCTTATTGTGAGAAAATGGAGCGAAGGACCGACCATGGACATTGAAAAACCGGCAACGGTGAGAACGATTCCGATTGGCGATCTTGCCTCGGACCCTTCCAATGCCAATCGAGGCACCCCGCGCGGGCGGAAACTTCTCAAACATTCCCTAAAAAAACTCGGTGCCGGCCGTTCGATCCTGGTCGACAAAAACTTTACAGCGGTAGCTGGTTCGAAAACTTTAGAGGAAGCCAAGAAACAAGGTTTCAAACGCGTTGTTGTTGTGGATTCCGATGGGGAAACGCTTGTCGCTGTGCGCCGAACGGATCTTCAAATTGATGACAAGAGAGCCCAAGAACTTGCCGTGGCAGACAATCAGGTTGCCTCCGTCGACTTGGCCTGGGATCCGGAGATATTAAGCCAAACAGAAGCCGACTTGACGGAATTGTTCGAGCCTTTGGAGCTCGAGAAGCTTTTGAATGGAGGAAAGAACACCCGGGAGCCCGAGGCGATTGATTTACAGCCACCGCCGAAAATGGTTTGGGTTCTACTCGGCATTCCTTTCAATCGATTCGATTTGGTGCAAGAAAATCTCGCGGCACTCGAAAGTGAAGCAGAAATATCTGTGCAATCAGCACGAAATGAATAGGGGGAAGTATCATGGGAACACGCTCACGTTCATTGCGGCCACAAGAAGAAGATGAAGAAGATTCGCCGGCCACTCCTGCTCCAGCCTTGCAAAAGGAAGCGGCAACACCGCCATGGTCAGTGCCAGCCTCGCCACAACCGGAAGTTATCCCGGTCGTCGACCAAACTCCTGCGTCTCCCCCAACTCCAAGGGTCGGGCTATTCTGTCAAGCATGCGGCAGTTCCGCCGTGGGAATCGCCGGAGGCATGCGGCGCTGCAACCAGTGCGGCAATTCCTGGGCATAGAACAAACGTGAACTTTCAAATTAAGGAGAATCCCAGCGTTCTGAGCCGGGATATGAATCTATGAACGCTGAGGGCACCGGGGACAGCAAAGAGCTCATTTTCAAAGAAGTTCTCCCCGAAGAGCGCATCGCCAGGCTAGTGATGATCTTGGCGGATACTCCCGAGTTTCATGCTTTGACAATGACCGAAGTGGCCGCAATATTATCGCCCTATGTACAGCTCGAGGTCCTGGATGCCCGGCACCAGGAACGCGTTCTCTGTTTGACGGACTTCTATAACTTGCGCGAGAAATTGATCAAAAGAGAGCGGGAAGCTTTCCAAACAAAAAGCGAACTCATCGCGCAGATCCTGGCGCGCCCGGAGGCCAAGACCCTCGGTTTTTTGTACGATAAGAGTTAAATTCCCATGGTACGCAAGTTTGGTAATACCCGTACATTAAGTACTATCTAGTTACAACTAAGCATCATTGTCATTAACCTACCCTCTAGCTATCTTCGCTTTTCCTTCTCCAGCCTCTCCCATCTTCCCTCTTGTCTTAACCTACAGGCTAGGTTATAATAGACTCCAAAGTAAGAGTTTACCTCCCATCAATGCGAGCAAGACCAAAGCATTTACAGGGAGATGGAGAAAAGAAATGGCGATGGCAAAAAGAATTCGACGGGAATTAGGCAAGAGCCGGGAATTGCTCTGGTTTTTGCTCGATGGAAAGAAATGCATCTTCTGCAAAGAACTGCTGCTGGAATCTCCTGGGACAAGAATTCGTTTCGGGAATTCCACTGCGCCGCCCTTGGATTTGAACATCACCTTGCATCACAAAGATGGGAACCATGCGAACAATGGCAAGTTTGGGAACCGCAAGAACATCAAGCTGTCCCATGAGTCCTGCCACAAGACTCATCATGCGAATGAAGTATTCCGGGCATGGAGGGCGGCATGAACATCCTGCAATCGAAGCTGGAAAATGGCGTGCGGAAATTCACGGTTCAATCCCTGACCGATGCGCGCCGCCATTACATCATTACCCGCCGGGCAACCAATAAATGGCAATGCTCCTGCCCGCGCTGGATTTATGGCGTGAAACAAGCCGATGGGACGCGCCGCCGCGAATCGTGCAAACACATCCTTGCGGTCCGGGAGATGGTATGACAAATCCTATGGTACGCAGTTTGGTTCCAGGGATTCTCCCTGAAAATATCCTCGCCAATATCCCGAAGACGAAGCAAGACACTTTCTTTCTTCTCGATAGGGTACAGCGCCATCTAAAAAACTCCGGCCTGAAAGATTGCCAGGTGTTCGATAGTCCCCAAGAGACGAGCGCCATCATTCAAAAGTTAATCGCCAAGGTTTCGCAGAAATGGGTACGCAATGCGAAAACTCCCACGAAAGACTTGCAAACTTTCCGGCGCGCCAAGCGCCACGTTCGCCGCGTCCAATATAAAGACACAGTGCAAGTCTTTATCAAGGCGACGGTACCTGCACTGCGGGCATCTTTGCCACAGATACATGGCCAGGGTTTCCTCTCCAAGCCCGTCGCAGTTTATCCCTACCGCCCGATGGATACATTCCTCGGCGGTCACCGCGTCAACGTCTATCGCCAGAGGAATCGTTTCGATGTGATCGATGCTCTTTGCGGCATTCCCATTCTTGCCGGGCTCACGCGCCGTGGGCTCAAGAAAGTGGTGGTATGGTGAGACGAATATCGAATTGGAACAACCAAAAACGCAATGCGTGCCTCGGCGAATTCCGCCGCATGATCGCCGGTTGCCGGAAGGCGCAGATCGAGAACGCCATAACTGCGGGGCGGTCTTTGGCAAAGCTGATGCTCGATGGCCACGTCACCATCGCCGGGATCGATGGCGTTCAAATGGAACGGTTCCGGCGCCGGTACGCCGTTGTGCCGCATCTGAAGCACGTTATGTATGCGGTGGCGACTGGCCGGCTCACCGACGATTTACTGGAACAGCGTCTCGATCGCAGATTCCCCGCCTATCGATTGCCGAGCGGCCGTCTGCGCTTGGTCGATCGGTGCATGCTCTGTTCTAAGCGCACTTGCCGTTGCTGGCTGCCGCCTGACCGCAAAACAAAACTGCACAAGCATTCGCCGCATCCGCTGGCCGGCACAGTAGTATCTGTCCGTGGGTTGAGGAAAATATGAAACTCAAACGAATCAGTTTCATGCGCGTCGATAACCGCATTGGGCTTGGCGATGATCTGCCGAAACTGGCCGACATGCTGCGCTATGACGTAGCGTTTCAGTGCCAGGCCGACCCGCACTTGATCGCCTTCCCTGTTTTCCAGACCAAGGATGGCAACCTGGGCGGCACGATCACCCATGGCCGCTGGCTTTCCTTTGGAGTGCTGGTCAAATATCTGACCGATGCGCAAGAGGCTCTCGCTAAAGGTTATAAGCAAAGCCAATGGATAACGTTTCACCATCCGCGCAACGAATTCGATCAGCTGGATTATAGCAAGTTGGTTCCCGTCACCTTGGAAGCCTATTGCCAGGCAAAAGATCCGAGGGACCTATGAAATCCTTCTTGGCTGGGATGTTTGTTTTTGTACTGCTCGCCGTCACTGTCGGTGTGGTGGAACAAAGAAAAGGAAATGCCCGCAAAGCCGATATCCAATGGGTGAAGGACTTCACGATCAGACAACGCGAAGAGTCTTGCGCCAGTCATATCGGTAAGCTGACTGGAGCCAAGCACAAAGCTGCGTTGAAATGGATGTGGTCGTTTTCCCTCGCGGGCAAAGAACATCGCATGACGGAAAAGGACTTTGAAACCTGCCTGACGTTATAAAATAGTGAAGCACCGGTAAAAACTCTAAACAAAAAGGACTCCCATGAAATTCATTCTGCGGATCGCCGCGATTGTGTCTCTTTGTGCCCAAACAGCTTTGGCGCAGCATTATGTCATTGCGCCAAAGCCGAAGGTGGCTATCGAAGGACACCGGTTCAATAAGCGCATCTTCTTCGCCGGTATTGGTTTACTGGCGGCCGCAAAGACGGCCGATGCCATCACCACGCGCCAACTTCTCGATCGCGGGGGATGGGAGAACAACCCGCAAATTGGCCGGCATCCTTCAAGCATCCGATTGGCCGGGCATGCTGCTGCAATGTTCGCGGCGCAATCTGCTGTCTTCTACTTGACAGAACGTAATCATCACGCATGGGTTCGGTGGACCGGCCGCGTGTGGTTGGGTTCGACGATTACAAACCATGCGCAGCTTGCTGCTTGCAATGCCGGCATCGATGTCCACGGGGCGTTGACGCAATGCCGAAATATAATTCCAGGGTTAAATTAAAGAAAGGATGAATCACAAATGGTCAATATTCCTCCAGATGAACAGCAGATTCTATCAGGCAACAATCCTGAACCAGAGCCGGAAGAAGAACCGCCGAAGATGCAGACGTTTTTCGACACCTATGAATCGCGGCTGCGGGCGCTGGCCGTACGGCACCATTTGGAACCTGCCTATCTCAAAGGATTAGTCGAAGATGCCTTCGGAACGTGCGATACTCCACCAGCCGAGCAAGAGTCTAAGTTAGCGCTGATGAAACTGGCCAAACTCAAGATCGGGCCTTGCGAGGTGAATTGGTTGTTCCAAGTCCACATTTTAAAATAGGGGGCTAACCAATGACCGAAGGCATGAACGAAATTCGCATCCGTGGCTGGCAAGTTCTTTGCGTGATAGGAGTGTTGTTGCTAGAGACCTGGTGGATTGTGAAATCGGTAGCCGATAGCGTCGGCTACTAAAAATCAAACAAAAAAGGGAGAAACAAAATGGCTCTAAGTTTTATTGAACAGTTCAACCTAGCGCGGCGCGCATCCGCTCCATTGATTGCCGTCCGCACTCCGGACATCGAAGCGACCATCAAGACGATCGCGCTCAACAAAGACAATGCCAATTCGCCGATGGTTCTGCACGATTGCGTCCGCGGATTGACGGCCGTAAACGATCCCCAGGGCAAAGCGCTTGTGCGGGCACTTGGCGAACCAGCCGCCCTGGCAAATCCCGTTGAAATGCTGGTCAAGGCAATGCAGATGCCCAAAGAGTCGATTCTTTTCATGGCGAATCTGCATCGGTTCTTTCAAGACCCGGCGGTCGTACAAGCCATCTGGAACCTGCGCGGAGCCTTCAAAACCAATACACGCACTTTGGTTATTGTTTGCCCGGACGTTACGCTTCCTCCGGAGATTGCCCAGGATGTTCTTGTCCTGGACGAGCCTTTGCCGGATGCCAATCGCCTGGAAGCGATCGTCGCGGAAACCTATTCGGCCGTAAAGCAGCCAAACCCGGCTGCCGAAACCATGTCACGGGCTGTGGACGCTCTTTGCGGCCTGGCGGCCTTCCCGGCCGAGCAAGTGTGCGCGATGAGCATCCGGAAGAACGGCATGGACCTCGAACAGCTCTGGGAACGTAAGCGCCAGCAGATCGAACAGACTCCCGGCCTCAAAGTGTGGCGCGGCCAGCAACGTTTCAAGGATATTGGCGGCTGCGAGAACATCAAGAAATTCCTGACCAGCGTGATGAATGGCAAGGATCGCCCGCGCGCCATCGTCTTCCAGGATGAAATCGAAAAGCAATTTGCCGGCGGCGAAGGCGGCGACTTGAGCGGCACGACCCAGGAGCTCCTCGGCAACCAGCTATCCTTCATGCAGGACCACGATTCGACCGGCATCATGTCGATCGGACATCCCGGCGTCGCCAAATCCGATATCGCCAAAGCCTTTGGAAATGAAGCTGGCGTGCCAACCATACAGCTGGATCTCGGAAATGCCAAAGGGTCGCTGGTCGGGGAAAGCAACGCCAACATGCGAGCGATTCTCAAGGTCATCGAAGCCGTGTCGCAGGGACGGGCCCTGTGGATCGCTACCTGCAATAACATCCAAGGATTGCCGGCAGAACTACGCAGCCGGTACACCTTTGGCACGTTCTTCTATGACTTGCCGACGCCTTCCGAACGCAACCTGATCTGGAACATCTATTTCGCAAAGTTCGACTTGAAGGATACCGACCGGCCACCCGACACCGGATGGAACGGAAGGGAAATCAAGAATTGCTGTCTCTTGGCCCACCGGTTGAATATCCCGCTCCGGGAAGCGGCCGACTACATCGTCCCTCTATCCACGAGCGCCGCCGAGCGCATCACTTCCCTGCGCAAGGAAGCCGATGGCCGCTATATCTCCGCCGCCTATCCCGGGCCCTACAAAGCGCCCGAAGGCATGGATGAAACCGAGCCCGAGAGGATGGTTGTCGCTGTCGGCATCATGAACGCGCCGAAGCGCAAAATCAGCACTGGCAGTGGCGGCAAAGGCAGCGGAAGCGTCAACTAAAATGTCCGTTTATCTTGAGTGGTACGTCAAGCATGTGGAGCAAGAGAAAAACGGCAGAACCGCTTTTCTGGTTGTCTCCATAAAGAATACCGCCGCCCGATTCACCGTCTATCGCAAGGGCACCGAATGGCATTGCCCTTGCGATACCACAGAGTATGGCGATGGCGTCACCGGTACGACCGTATGGGTCGAAGGGTCACAAGAATCCCCTTGTCCTCATGTTCAAAGGGCGTATTTCTATCACCGGAACATGCTCAAACGCGCCGAGGAGATGAAACAACAGGTCAAGACCATGGCCGAGGCCTCGAAACAAACTAAAAAGGCTGCGGCCAGCCCAAGCACGCCGCTGCTTGAAACCAAAAAAAGGAAGATCACGCTCAAGGACTAATATGCTCTCTTACAAAATGACGAAATTCCGGGGCATCGAAATGCCCGGGGAACCAGTGACGGAATTGATCATCCACATGGTCCATGCCGGCAATACGGATGTTGTCGAATTCTGGATTCCCGGCTCGCGCTTCCCGCAAACCGCGCTGCTCGACAAGGCGCAATTTGAAAGGATGGTGGCCTGGGTCAATCAGCAATACGCAGCGTTAGAACAGCAAGTCCGGGGAATTCATTAAACTTGCCCTATAACTTAATCCGGGGTATAATCCAGTCGGCTGGGCTAGGCAAGCATAGGCGCGCACGGGTGCGTTATGGCTGGGCGTCACAGGGCAGGGCACAGGGCGGACTTCGGTTCGCCCTTTTAAATTCGTAAACAAAGGAGAATCGATGTCACATACAGCGGACTTGAAAGTTGAAATTTTGGATTTGGAATGTTTGAAGGCATCGTGCGAACCACTTGGCCTGGAGTTTCGGGAGAATCAGAAAACCCACAAATCTTATTACACCGAAGCTTGTGAACATGCGATTGCCGTCAAGGGCAATTCGCACAGTTACGAAGTCGGCGTCATTAAGAATCCACTAGGCCGCGGCTGGACTTTGCGTGCCGACAGCTTTGGCGGCGGTTATGGCTTGATGGATGCGATTGGTGGCACGACCGCAAATCGTTTACGCCAAGAATATTCCTTGCAGGTTGCTGCCAAGAAAATTCCGCGTGGCTTCCGCATGCATCGTGTTCTCGAAGCCAATGGCCATGTCCAACTTCGTTGTTCCCGTTGATGTGCCAGGTCACGATCGATTCCAAAAATTCGAAGGGAGAAAACGCAATGGAAGAAATACTGATTGATGTGGCACCGGATGGCAGCGTCAAAATCACCACGAAAGGTTTTCGTGGGAAAGCATGCAAAGCCGCGACAAAACCGCTCGAAGAAGCACTCGGGATTGTCACGAAAGATGTGGACAGCCCTGAAATGCATTTGACGGAACCAGTCCAGGCCAAGGCCCGAGGCTGACATGCAAAATACATTCACAATCGATGTATCGCCCGACGGAACCATGCGGATGATTTATGACGATGCCCTGGTCGACCTACTCGGCCAGGGCCATGTCACGATCCGCCGCGCGAGTTTCGTGGAACCGCACCCTAGCGGTGGCTGGACCGCAGATATGGCGCCCATATGCTCGCACTTAAATATTCCAAACAAAATTCTAGGGCCATTCCCGTCCAGAACGATGGCACTGGATGAAGAATATCGCTGGCTCTCGGATCATCTCTTTGCTTAAGAATCGCAAATGCGAATGTGGTTGTGGACAATATACACTACCTTATATTAAAACCCGTCCATCACGACCTGGCGTCGTTAAGGGACAGCCACGCCGATTTATAACCGGTCATTTGGGTGGTCACAAAACCCATGGCCATACAATTGGCCGTGTATTTAGCCCGGAATATAGAGCTTGGGCGTGCATGAAGGACCGTTGCTACTATAGAGCCCATACTGAAAAATTCAGTAACTATGGCGGCATAAAAATCTGCGAACGATGGTTGAATTCCTTCGCAAATTTTCTTGCTGACATGGGGCCGAAACCTTCTTCTAAATACTCACTAGACCGCTATCCAAATACTAATGGTGATTATGAACCTGGCAATTGTCGCTGGGCGACGCAATTTGAACAGACCCTAAATCAACGACGTTCCCGCCGTATTCCGATGAAAGCATCGCAGCTTATCATCGAAATTCGGAACGCAATAAACATTCACGGAGACTTCAATATTTATTGTGCTCCAAACTGGCAAAACGCCATCGTCGATAAAGTGGTCTATCTATCAGTGCCACGCAAGCAATATCGAAAGGAGACTAAGTGCACCAATCGATCACCGTCGGCGGCATCAAGGCTGCCGTTCACGAACAGGGCAAAGTAGTTGCCGAATATCACAAGCTATCCAACAGTTGGATTGTGATATTTCCAAACGGAATAACAGAATTCTTCTGGAGCAGATCTCAAGTGGAGGCCGCCGCCAAACGATATTTCAAGCGCCATGTACGGAAAGGCGCAGTTGGCGTCGGACGAATCGAATGGAGGACCTGATGATCGAATTCAAAGCCGGCGACATTGTGACGGTCAACCGGCTGAATTGTTACGATCTGCCGATCACGCAAACGGTTCAGTTGATCGAACGGCAAACCGAAGGGCATGTACCTGGGTGGAAAGGCGTAGTTCACACTCCCCGTAAACAGAAAGGCCGACTTACCTGGATAGCAGATGGCGAAATGCCCGATTTGCCGGGGCAAGAAATACTTCGAACTACGCCGCAAAGCAGGAAATTCACGATTCAAACCACAGAAAAATCCCACTGTGGAATCTGCAACGGCTATCTTGATCTTCTCTGCGAGAACAGCCTGACCAAAGTCCATTTGGTCATGTTCTGGATCTGCTGGCCATGCAAACGCGTCACTGAAGTAGGCGTCGGCGAAGTCCCAAGAGAAGCGTAATTCCTGGTCCGAATTCCAAACAACAAAAAAAAGGGAGAAACAAAATGAAAGCAGCAACAGCAGCGCAGAAGTCCATGCGACGTTTAGCGGCATTGAAAGCGTGGGACACAATTCGAGCGCGACGCGGCATAGTAAAACCGAAACCAAGGCCCCGACCGAAGATGGAGCCGCACAAAAAAATCGTATTGCCAAAGCAGGACAAGTCGGTATCGGCCGGCGAAATGATGTTGAAAACCGTCGTTTTGGTTTTGACTTTCAACGGCATCGGCAACCGCCGCAAAGTGCAATCCGATGAATTCCAGGTCGCCTCGGCACCGAACGCAAAGGACGACAACTGGTTCAACACCACCAAGAAACTCCTCGATGCCGAAGAACTGGAAAAGATTACTTCGCTTTATGGAGAGCACCGGCGCTTTGTCGAGAGCCGGGCGCTGCCCTCCATGATCAAAAAAGGCGTCTACCTTCTTCCGCTGGATTTCGTCGAGGAAGTGAATGCTCGGCTGAAACAGGGTGAGAAGGATCTCGAACCGCTGGTTGAGAGCATGGTCAAGAAACTCAACACCTACATTTCCGAAGCCAAGGCCCGGCTGTCGAAAGTGAAAGTCGGCAATGAAGTCAAAAACTTCTTCAACGAGGACGATTACCCAACCGGCAAAGAACTGCGCGCAGCATTCAAGCTGACCTGGCGCTTCGTCTATGTGGACAGCGCGAAGAATCTCGAAGCGGTCAGCAAGGAAGTCTACGAAGAAGAACGCGCCAAGGCCGAGGCCGCTTGGGCCGAAACCCGCGAAACCATCAAGCAACTGCTTCGTACGCAGTTATCGGAAATGGTCGATCATTTGGTCACTCGATTGGAACCGGACGAAAGTGGCAAGAAGAAAATCATTCGCGACGATTCAACCAACAAGCTGCAGGAATTTTTGCAGACTTTCGATTCGCGAAACATCACGAATGATACGGCAATGAAAGTCCTGGTCGACAAGGCCAAGGGCTTAATCAAGACAGCAGATGCCGACATGCTCCGTACGGACAAAACCGTTCGCGACTACGTCCGGCACGGGTTTGAAACTATTCAAACTCTACTAAGCGGCATGGTCACCGACAAGCCGCATCGCTCCATCCGCCTCGAAGATTAACCTTGCTTATTCGTAGACCCTAAGATACAATCCTAAAGGAAAAGGAGCCATCGTGTTGCCTGATGGTTATTACGCCGTACCCTGCGGACCCGATATCTATCGGCTGCTTTGGCTGAAAACCGTCGTCGGGGATTTGGGAGAAGTAGATAAAGGAATGTTTGGCAAGCGGCTCGTGTATTACAAATTGCGAAAGGGCAAGTGGTGCGCTTTTGCATTTCTGACTGATGCCGGAGACTTGCAGATTCACCGGAAGTTTCAGCTCACTTGGACGCCAGAACAAGTGGCCGCGATCCGGTCCGCAGTTATGGCGATTCAGGAAAAGCCAGAAGTAGCAAAAAAGCTGTATAGCGAAGTTGAAACACAGGCGCGGCAGGCACGGAGCGTTTAGACCGGGCCCGATTCGATGGGGTAAGGAATGGCAGCGCAGGAACGGCTAGGGCGGACGCCGAAAAGTCCGCCCAAATTCTTTACAAGGGAGAAACAAAATGAGTACAAAAGTTTGGAAAGGTTTTCTGAATTTTGGTCTGCTCTCGATTCCGGTTTATTTGAATGTCGGCGCGCGCGACAAAAAACTTGAACTGAATACTTTTCACACCGCCTGCAATGGTCGAATCAAAATGCCCAAGTGGTGTCCCAGTTGTTCGGTAATGCTTGAACCGACAGAAACATACCGCGGATATGATTCCGGCAGTGGGATTGTCAAACTGACGGACGAAGAAATGGAAAGCATCACGCCGACTACCGAAAAGGTGATGGAGATCAGCGAATGCGTCGAATGGAAAGACGTGGACCCACTTTATCTGGCCGAATCATTTTATGTTTTGCCGGATGATGCGGGCCGAAAAGCATACGGCCTCTTGACCAAGACGCTGATGGAAACCGGCCGTGTGGCTGTCGTGCAGTTGACGAAATCATCGCGCGAGCATGTGGCGATTCTTCGCCCGAAAGGTCACGGCCTTGTTTTGAATTATCTTTGGTATCCGAATGAAATCGCCCAGGTTTCCGAATTTGAGAACCTGCAACCAATCGCCCTCAGCGCAGCGGAGACAAAGCTAGCGAAGCAACTCGTCGAAAGCCTGGCTGCGGACTTCAATCCATCGCAATACGAAGATGGCTACCTGCAACGGCTGAACACGTTGATTGCTTCGAAGCTGGATAGCAAGGTCGCCGCGCCAGCACCGATCAATATGCCGACACGGGCGGCAACCGTGGACATTTCCGCTGCGCTCGAAGCCAGCTTGAAAAATCCGAGGCGCAAGGCCGCCGAAAAAGAGGACGATGCTCCGAAAGGCAAAAAGAAATCCAAGAAAGCAGCTTAATTCTTGGGCCGCAAGGCTCACAAAGGAGATGCAATGGAATCAGAGACAATCACGATCGCCTTTCTCACCGAATTGGTAGGAGCGCAGCCTTGCGAAGGAATGCGCAATGAGCCAGAACTACGGTTTGCGTATCTTCGTTGCGGCAACCCTGCCATTGCTGTGATCAAAGGCGATGATCCGCGGGCCTATTTCATGTGCGGACCGTGCGCCATCTACAGCGTGAAGCATCGCGGCGGCATCCTCTGGTTCACTGTGGATAAATATCTGCAAGAGATTCTGAGAAAGGACCACAATGCCGCCTAAGCGCTTCATCGTCAAAGTGCAAATCAGTTGCACGACCACAATGGCTGTTTCTCAAGCGCTGATCTATGACAAAGACCACACGATACTTCAACAATTCGATGCATGGGAAGAACTGGTCCGGCGCGTCGGCTCAAGCATGAAGCGGTATATGTGGGCGCACCTAGACAGGTACAACCGTTTGCATCTGGACGAAGATGCGCCGGCCCAGGAGTGGTGATATGCCGGACACATTGCTTCCGTTGCATATCGTCGCCAAGCGATTATCGATTGCCCTGCCAACCATCCGTGCGTGGGTTTGGCAGCACAAGATTGAATTTGTACGCATCGGAGGGTGCGTCCGAATCCGCGAATCGGTCGTCGAGGACTTGATCAAAAAGGGAACTGTCCCTGCAAAACAGTAAAGGGAGGAACGAATGAACGATGAAACGGTTCAGGAAATAGCCAGCAAGGCAAAGTACACGCTATTTACGAACATCGCCTTTGCCCAACTCCTGGACATTCCAGCGATTCGCTTGGACATTCATGCCCTCTTAATCGAAGAAGGCAGCTTTGGATTCCTTGGACCGTCGTACCAAATCCGAGGGTTCGGCCCTGACGCGGCATGGCCCGTCTTCACCTTTTGGTTGAAGGACGGCCCCGTCGTTTATTCCATTGCTGACGCTCAAGACAATTCGAAAGTGTTCCTATCGTCCAGCGGCAAAACCCAACCCATCTTTGGGGGGTCTATTCTCACTGTTGAGGATGGCCCTCGTTTGTTTTTGCAGAGCGACGATCCCGAAAATCCGCTAGACATTTTCGAGTCCGTGGGTGACATCGAGAAAGTGTGGAACGAATTGGAAGACCGTGCATTAAAATACATGCACACCCCCTACGTTCCCCACAGTTTCTATCGTCCAAAGTCCATGCCCTGGCCAAAGGTCTAATGATGAAACGCCTATTGACCTATCACGACGCGGTGAAGACCCGCATCCAGCATACAAAGCCTTGCTCGGATTGTCCCTGGGCGAGAGTTTCTCTTCCCGGGTGGCTCGGCCAAGTGTCTGCCGAAGATTGGCTGGCTCTCGCTCACGGTGAGGGTATATGCGAATGCCATGCAACCGACAAACTCTGCGCAGGCTTCGCCATTTTTCGGGCGAATGTTTGCAAGGTGCCGCGTGACCCCGGAAGCTTTCGCCTTCCGGCCGATAAAGTCACTTGCTTTTCGAGCAACGCAGAATTTTTAGCGCATCACAAAAGGGAGAAATAAAATGTACCGCAAATTCTTGTCTCTAGGCAATCCAAAAGAACTAGGCTACGCCTTCGATTCGCAGGCTTTCGATACGAAGGCACCCATACATGACCATTTCCGGGTGTTCCAGACCTATGGCGACGGCTTGTGCCAGCATTCGGGCGATTGGGCTGCGACTTCTGAACAGATCACAGATTATTTGGCCTCGCTCGCCGTGGTGCTACAAACCGATGAAGAACTGCTCGATCAGGTTAAGTACAGCTTGGCGAACAGGCCAAGCAACAAATCAATCGAGTTTGCCGCATCCATCCTATGGAAAGCGCCGAAGGATGATAAGTCCTGGTCAAAACCTCGCTACTTTTCCGTGACGGAACAGAAAATTTCCTCCTCGCCGGAAAAGCGGCACGACAAGCGGTATCAGGAAATCACCGATGTCTATGACGGTTCTCCGGAAGCGATCTTCCGCATCTTGGTCCGCGAGTATTCCGATGGCATCGAGAAATACTGCTATGCCTCGGCCATTCGCGATTGGGTGCATGAGGGCGACAACCGCGGTTATATGCAGTTGCCGGGCATTTTCCTCAAGTGGTCGAAAGACAATCAAGACGCGCAGAAATTACGCGACGCCTACGAAGCCTGCTGGTATCTCATTCAAGCCTATCAGTACCGCCATATGGCCAACGGGCACTTGGAGAACTACAAGCGTTCGTTGCCACAGCCGGAAATCAAAAGCGACGCTGCCTGAGAAACGCCAATGACGAAAACAAAAGGTGTGCTGCGCGGCGTCAAATTTTCCGGCAGCCACCAAACCTATATCGAAGCGGCGCGTTCTTATTTGATCTTCTGGAAGACGCTGCCAGCGATCACCAAAATCGCGATCGGCATCATCGAACCGTGCCCACCAGGGCAGATTCACGTCAAATATCAACTCTTCGACCATGCCATTCGCGCGCGAGTCCGTGGTCAAGCAGCCGTTCAAACTTTCTGGATCTATGGCCGGAACCTGACAGCTTTACAAATTCAACTTGAGCAAAGGGAGAAACCATGAAAACGAAACTGGTATTCAAAGGCTCGGAAGTACGCAAGCTGATTGACGATTCAAAGCAAGCGACGGAACGCTCGATCCCCTATGTAGGTTCGAAGAAGAACGTTCCCGTGGGCCTGCTGCTTGTCAAAGACGATGGCGTGTATCTCATATCCAACGCCGTCACGAAACAAACTCCATCGGAATCCGGGCTCATTGCCTACGCAACCGGATATGGTCCTCCCAGCAAGCTGGACGATCAAGATGCACGCGGCGAGCAGTATGACAAAATCCGCCGGGCGGTTGGCGGCGATGATTTTGCCGAGGCTCTGGCAATCAATCCATCGACCGAGAAACTGATTGTCGCCGGCATGGACTTCATCGTCTATCTGACTCCCGACAAAGTGAGTATCCAAATCCGGGCGGCGGCATAAGCCATGACTCTCGATAAGGCCCTCAATGCGTTGCCGGACATTCTATTGGCTAATGTGGACCTGGGCCACCAAAAGACTCCAGCCGATTTGCTGTTCATGGCGGAGACAGAATTAAGCCTATTCGAAGAAGGTGAACCCGAGACGGAGATCAAAAGCGCCAAAGATCTGCGTGAAGTCAAAGCCTACATTAAGCTGATGCGTAAGGAGTGCGGACCATGATCGAGAACGCTCAACGGCAAGCCTGTGGCAATTGCGGCAAGGGAGAATTCGCCGTTTACATCACGCGGTCGGCGATAAAAGCCTACACCAAATATATCGTCGAATGCCTCAACTGCAAGAGCACCACCATCATTCAGCCAATGCCAGCCAAACTCGAAGCGGTTTGGGGCGAAGGCAGCGAAGGAATCCTATGCACTCTATCCACGATCGAAAAATAACGATTCCATCGTTCCTTTCGCACTTGCCGGTCCATCAAGGACTTCCCGTACCGTTCGTCGTGCTCTATGTGAAGGGCGTCCCGGACTTCCGGGTAATCGATCACGCCAAACGCAGTGCCTGCGTCCTGCAGAAACTCTGCGCCATCTGTGGCAACGCACTTAGCGAATATGCCTGGTTCATCGGAGGCCCGAAATCCATTGAAGCTTCAAACCTGTTCATGGACCCGCCACAGCATGAACATTGCGCCAGGTTCGCCATCGAAATCTGCCCGTTTTTGAGCGGCAAGGTTACGGAAACCAATCGCACTAGGCCCATTCCCATCGAAGGTGGCGATGTCCCGCTAGTGTCTCCCACGCGCAGTGAAAAGATCGGGATGCGCCGCACCAAGAAATACCGCCTCGTAAACTATCAGGGCTACGCGCTGATCGAAGTCATTCGCTGGTACGGCTTGCCAATCTGGCTGGCTTAGAGAGGAATTGGAATGAAGATTCATCCAAATCTCAGGCGTGACGAAGGAAAAATCATGCATAAAAGAACTGAACAGAAACGCGACTTTGATGGCCGAGTGCCGAAGAAGAAACAGATGGAAATGCAGGAAGAGGCCCTGGAAAGATTGCGCGAGGCCGAATCCTTCATCGGCAGTCCCGTGAACAGTTTGTTCATGGACGAACTGTCAGGCCGGCCGCGCCAGCGCTGGCTCGATTCCGTGCGTGACATTCTGCGCGCCAACGGCATCGAGCCGGAAAACCTGGAGGGACCGTGGCACACATTCTGAAACCGAGACCAAAACCGACAAAACTCAGCAAAGTCACCGGGATTCCCTACCAATGTAAATCTTGCGGGAAGATTCAAATCGATACCGGATACCAGGGCAGTGACATTACGAATTGCAATCAAACCAACTGCCACGGCGACGATATCCGGCCGTGCGGGCCATTGCAAAATATTCAACTTGTGATTTATTCCAACATTCGCCTCAAGCGGAGGAAGCGCTAAGGAGACTATGGTCTGCATAAAAATCATCTGCAACGCTTTGCTGATTCCCGGTCCGGAAGATGGCCAGTACATCAAAGAATTTCATGCAGACACCGACGAGGCCGGGCTCGGGAAAGTCATCGTCACGGCAGATATCAATGAAGCCAAGAAGTTTGCCGATGCCGAAGAAGCGCTGAACTTCTGGAAGCAGCAAAGCAAACGGTGTCCGTACCGCGATGACAATCGCCCAAACAGACCGTTAACAGCTTTTACGGTCGAGATTGAAAGGGTGTTATGACAAAAATGCTTCAACAGCTCACGGTGATGAGTCAAGAAGAAGTTGGCCGCGCCATGGGACTTACCGCGATGCGGGTATCTCAGCTTGAACGGTCGGCATTCAAGAAACTCCGCGCTGCGTTCAAAGAACAAGGCTATGAACTGCGGGAGCCGGCAAAGCCATTCCCCCACGGCACGCTTCGCCTTCTCGCCAAGCAAGAGCGCGAAGAGTGGATGTGGCGATTGTTACTTGCGGATTGCGACCTGAACGAATCGCCGGTGGCGAGAAACTGGAGGGCTCAATGATCTGTGGACCTTGTCAGCAGCCACTTGAAGAAGGCCAGTCCGCTATCTTCGGTATCGAGCGCAACGGCAGACTTACTTTCGGGTGGACCTGTTGCCATCAGCCCGTGGGAGACGTGGCCGTGATTCTCGGCTCCATGGTCTGTACGCAGCAATGGCTGAACGAGAATCCACAGTACGTGGACGAGATCAGCATCCTGATTCAGAATCACGACCACAGAAAACTAAAACCCACAATAGAGAGGCCCTGATGACGAACATATTCCCTTTTCTGGTGCTCGTCGGTACGGCTTGCGGATTTCTTTTAGGCGAGAGGCTTTGGTTTGCTCTCAACGGAGTCGAACAATGAGAACTGAATTTGGACTGGAACGCACGATATGCGATTGCAAAGTATGTCGTACGAATTGTTTATACATGCCAGGATTCCTTATTCCAACCGACTTAGACTACATGCTGCCAGCCGGGGTGGACCCGCTTGTGTGGGCCGAGACGAATCTTTTGGCTTCGCCAGGCGCGCTGGTCATGAAAGGCTTGCAGACTTTCCGCATCCCGACTCTTGTGCCAGCCGTAAAAGCCGATGGCAGTTGCATCAATCTGACGCCCGAAGGTCTTTGTAGCATCCACGATATCAGCCCATTCGGTTGTGCAATGTTCGATTGCGGCCCTGAGCGCAACCAGCTCTCTCATAGCGGCTTGAATGCTGTCTATCATGCCATCTTCGTGAATCCGGTCAGCCTTTATCGCAGGATTTGGACGCACTTGGCCGAACGTGGGCTCGTCCAGCAAGCCGCGGAAGTGCTTCGCGCCAAAATGAGAAAGGAACTCGAATGATCAAATGGGAGCCGCTCCAGCCAGCTTTTGGCGTATCCAGAGCCCCGGACACAGACTTGGGAAAGCGCATGGAACAGAAGAATGAGAGAGAGACATCGATATACAGAAACAATTTATACACCGTTCACAAACGCGAGACACCACTCTTCGACAAGGATGGAATCGAAGTTGGGACAGTAATTCAACTCTCCATACACGATCACGCTCGCAGCACACGCCGCGATTGGCGGCACTTCCAGAGAATCAAAAATGAATTGCTCGGCCCGGAGGAAGAAGCCATCGAACTTTTTCCAGCCGAATCCAGATTAGTGGATACATCCAATGAATTTTCGCTTTGGAGTATCAAAGGCATGAAGTGGCCCGTTGGATACAACGAGCGCTGGGTATCGGAAGGTGGCTATGATCTTGGCGCGAGGCAGCGCAAATGGGATGACGAAAGCCGGCCCGCCGACCTCCGCGATGTCACGAAAGAAGATATCGAAGATTATCTGCGAATGGAGAAACCATGAACATCAAAACCGTATTCGTCTGTCCTCCAATTCCAACGCGCAACTACGACTGGCAAGCCTATGTGGACGGCACAATCGATGGTGGAGATCCTGATTCGAAGGCAATCATTGGAAAAGGAGCGACCGAAGAGGAAGCCATCGCCGACCTCTTGGAACAGTTCGACGTGACAGTTTGACGATTTTTGTGGGCAACATCGAGCCTGGAATCCGATGCAAAGGGAGAATCAAAATGAAGGCAACGATTTTGTATTACAAGAGCCTCGAAGAGAACTCGGATAAGGAGTATCGGCTTCAGTTGGTCAAAAAAGGTACTGCATACGTTGTGCTTTTTCAATATGGTCGTCGCGCTGGGACTTTGACCGCGGGGACTAAGACGCCAACGCCAGTTTCGCTCGAAGAAGCAACCAAGATTTACGAACGCCTGGTCCGCGAAAAAACAAGCAAGGGCTACGTCGGCGCGGAAGCTGGCACCGCGGCACCGCTCGCACCAGTTGAACCGCCAGCCAACAGCACGCGGACGCAGTTCCCGGTCGAGTTGTTGGAAGAAATCACGCGAGAAGAAGCGGAAGCATTAGTCAAAGATGACCGCTATATTCTGCAAACCAAACTCGACGGACATCGCCGCCAAATTGAAAAGACAAAGGCCAGCAATTTCGTGGGCTATAACAAAAAGGGTGAAACAGTTGCACTCCCGGCAGAATTGGTCGACAGTCTCAAAGCCATCGCCCTTGATTCTTTTTTCATAGATGGCGAGATCATCGGCGACAAGTATTACGCCTTCGATATTTTCTTTGCCGATGGAACGAATATCAAAACCATGCCTTACGAAAAGCGCTGGCTACTTCTTGACGAGAAGGCTCCGGAATTCACGGTCGATACCTGGCTTTCAACGACACAAAAGCAAGCCGCCTTAGCATTGCTTCTGAAAAAACGCGCTGAAGGTGTCTGCTTCAAATGCAAAGATGCACCTTACCGTGCAGGTCGGAACGGCCAACACAAGAAATTCAAATTCTTAAAGAGCGCGAGTTGCAAGGTCATTGGAATGGGTCATAAAGGTCACAATTCCGCGACACTCGCACTGCTCGACGAAGGCAAATGGCGTGAAGTTGGCCGCGTTAGTTTGAACGGGAAAGATTCTCGAATTAGGATTGGTTCAATTCTCGAAATCACATTCTTATATGTCGGCGCCGGTGGAAGACTTTTTCAGCCGCGGGTCAAGGAAATGCGCACCGATATAGCGGAATCGGAATGTGTTTTTTCTCAACTAAAGAAAGCTTTCAAAGAAGGGATTGCAGCCTAAGTTTGCCGTGGCAGGCTAGGAAAGGAAGGAGAGGCGGGCAAAGTTGCGAAAAGGCCCGCCTTGGCCCGGCAAGGCAGGAACGGCAAACGCGGGCCGGGAACCGCCGCTAATTTTAAGAGGTACCAAACATGAAAGTGAGCGAATGGCTGCGGCAGTATCAGCTTACCGGAGAAGTACCAGAAGTATCTGATTCCGAGGCCGGGCCGGCACTGGCGTTCTGGGCCGGATGGCTGATAGGGCCAAGCCATTCACAGACAGCCGTATCGATGGACGATCGGCGGGCAATGGCCATCAAGGCCGCTGAATTTATCGAAACACATGCTCGATAACAAAAAGGAGAAACCAAATGAAAGCGATTCATCTGAAGCCACAACTTGCAGGCGGTAAGATTTTCAGCACGAAAGTGGGGCGGAAGTGGACCTATTTCACAATGCGTCTTTCTACCCGAACAATCAAGCGCGCAATCGCAATGGCCGGAAACTAGCCTGATGAAGAAGAAGAAACGCGATTGGTCAAAGGTCATCGAAGAACTCTGCTGCTGCGGCCACAAGAGGTCACAGCATGGCGGAGACCTGCATCATCTTGAATGCCTCCAATGCGAGTGCACGCGGTTCACTTGGAAAGCCTTCCTCAATAAGCAAGGGAAAGTTATTTAAAGGGCAGCAAGACGCCTGGAAGTTTTGCAAGGGAGAAACGAAATGTCAGAACTACAAAAAGTGCCAATCGGAAGTCTGCAAGAGTCAAAAAACAATCCGCGTCGATTCTTCGATAAGAAGGCCATGACCGAATTGGTTGCCAGTATCCGCGAGCAAGGAATCGTTACGCCCTTGCTCGCGAGACCAGTGCAAAATGGCGTAGGCCCGGTCTACAAGCATTTGGAGATCGTCTCCGGTCATCGGCGATATCTCGCCGCAAAAGATGCTGGCTTGGTCGAAGTGCCAGTACTCGTCCGCGAAATGACCGATCAGCAGGCCGTCGAACTGATGGTTCTTGAAAACGATCAACGGGAAAATATTCACCCACTCGAACAATGTACCGGCTACCAGCAATTGCAGAAGGAAGGGAATTTGTCCTTGGAGCAGCTCGCAACACGGCTAGGGAAGTCAACTGCGTATGTGCAGCGACGATTGAAATACGCGGATCTCATCGAGCCAATCCGGAAGCTGTTTCTCGAAAACAAAATCGGCGTTGGCCATGCCGACCAGGCCGCGCGGCTCCAGCCGGAGCAGCAGAAACAAATCGTGCCTTGGCTGAAGCGTGGCGACAGTGCGCGCAACCTCGCGGATGAAATCGCACGGCATTTCTTTCTGGTGCTGAAGCAGGCTCCATTCGATACGACTGACGCGAAGCTGGTAGCCAAAGCGGGGTCCTGTGTGACTTGCCCGAAACGCACCGGATTCAACAAGGCGCTTTTTGAAGACGTGCGAAGCGCCGACACCTGCACCGATCCGGCCTGCTTCGAGGAAAAGACCCGGGCCTTCATCAAGATTCAGGTGGGTACCCACAAGGACGCGGTCCTGCTGAGCATTGCCTCGCAGTATGAATCTTCCAGAGCCAAACACCTGACGACCTGGGTAAAAGCCGGCGACAAGAATTGCCCGGACACGAAACAAGGCGTGGTGGTCGAACAGATCAGCCACTATGCCAATCACAACCAGGAAGCGAAACTTGGTCAAATATTGAAGATTTGCACGAACCAGAAATGCAAGACGCATCAGTCTTATGCTTCTGACTCGGGCTATAAACGCAGTGATGCATCAAAGCAGGCCGATCGAAAGCGCAAGATCGAGCTGCGGCGCCGCGCACTGGTATTCAAAGAACTGGCGTCGGATACCTTCCCGATGGCCACTAAAGACTACCGCGTAATCTTGGGCCACGCGATCGAAGGACTCAGCCACGATCACGCCAAAAGTCTCGCTGACGCCATGGAATGGCAGCCAGCAGCCGCGAAGTATGGCGGGAAGGACTATCACGGCACAGTCAAGAAGAACCTTGCCAAATTGACCGCAGACGCCGTTTATCAGTGGCTCTATCTGCTCATGCTGGCGGAATCCGACCTGTGGTTCCACAGCGGCAGCACCAACAAGGCGCAACTGCTCGATGCTAAAGCAAAACAAGCTGGTGTCCCACTCGCCCAATTGGCCAAACAAGCCAGCGAAAAGAAATCCAAGCCAAAGGCCGCGCCGAAGAAGGTCGCATGAAATCAGAGGTCGTCGTCACCCTGGATATCACCGTGCCGATCAAGCATCTTGCGGCCTTCTATAAGGACATGGAGTTGATGTTCGGAAAGAACGGGATGCGCAAGATCATGAAGGCAGTTAAAGCCGGGACACCATATCCCATCCCGCATGTCCTCCTCTTGAGGACTTGGCATACCGTCCCATGGGTCAAGAAATGAACCAGGCACGAAACCGCTTGTTGCGTGCCCTCGAACAGATACGGGAATGCATGACGAAGCCGGATGGCTTTGTCTATTCCTGTTCCGCCGACTTCATCATCGAGCATGGGATCTGGTACGAGCCGGTGGCTTATCCGCCAGACGGTTATCGCGGCCTTCCAAAACACTGCTACGGGAATTCCGTTTTTGCAGGCGCGATCTACAACCTTAAATATGTCGAAGGCTATGCGCTGCCCGGTTTTGGTGGGGCCGCCTTGCCAGTTCCTCATGCCTGGAACGCAGACGCGCAGAATATTCTGCTCGACTCAACCTGGTTCAATGAAGGTTCCGCTTATTTGGGTGTGGAATTTTCCCTAGAGCGTGCCGATGAGGCCACGTGGGACGGCGATGCTTGTGTGCTCAACGATTGGCATCGCGGATTTCCGCTTCTCAAACAACGATGGAAAGGAGAGATGGCGATCCCGGCGGCGAGTGAGCGTCTCCGATTATTGCGCGCCGGGCGCCTTGAGGAATGCATACGACTGATGGAGGAAACAAAATGAAGAAGCACAAAATCTTCCCGAAGACGATGCAGACAATTGATGCAGCCATCAAAGCCGAAGTGAAACAGTGGTTGGAATCAAAAAAAGGGAGAAACAAAATGGTTACGAAACTGAAACCGAGTGCGCAGTACATCGCGCGTTGGCAAGTCACCAGCATGACTTCCGATGCCCAATACGTAGTTTCCATGAAAGCGGACGGGACCTGGGCATGTTCCTGCCCGTTCTGGAAGTTTCACAAAGCGCCGAAGATCGCGTGCAAGCACATCGACCTGATCTTGTCCAAGGAACCAGTGGATAAGAGCCGGACGACTCCTGCGGCGGAACAGGCATTCCTCCGGGCCGGCCGCAAAATCACAAGCAGTGCTCCGATCGAGCCGATATTTTTATTGCAAACGACGCGATCAATTGTCTTGCAGGATTAACCGCGCCTGCCCTGCCGGGACTTATGTTAGTGTCTAAGATTCAAGCCAGGGCGCGGCCTAAGCGTCCAAAGGGAGAAACACATGACCACCATGCATCACGGCGACAACAAAAATTGTCCACAGGTGCAATCCGGCCAATGGACGCATTGCAAGGGCCATGAAGTTCCTACACAGAAGCCAATCCGCGTCGTCATGAATGGCGGTGTCATTCATAGGATTCACAACATCCCGCCCGGCATGACCGTGGAAATCTACGATTATGACTGTCAGGGTCAGGACATCGCCCACCCAAACATGATGAAAGATGAGCATGGCAAGCGCGTCTTCGTCAATCTTTGGGGTCAGGGAGGGCAGCTCAAGTGACGAAAAGCTTGCCGTTCCCCGAGCCACTAACGGAGAAATACCGCCCGCGGCGAGTGAGCGAATTCATCGGATTGATGAAGGTGAAACGCACGATCGAACCATTCGTCAAGAAACCATTCGAACATAGCTGGTTCTTTCTCGGCGGATCTGGCCTTGGGAAAACGGCCCTGGTACAGGCCATCGCCGAAGAAATCAATGCCGAACTTCACGAAGTCCCGAGCGCTGAATGCGACCTGGACCGGGTAAGGCGCGAGACGGAAATGTGCAGATACGGCGCATTCAATTTCGATACCGGCAAAACCTGCGACTGGCATATCCTCTCTATTCACGAGGCCGATAAAATGTCGCCAGCGGCCCAAATCTCTCTCCTGTCCAAAATGGATTCGACCGCATGGCCGCCGAAAACCATTTTCATTTTCACAGCCAACAGCAGATTGAATCTGGAGCCTCGATTTATGTCCAGGTGCAGCGTGCTCGAATTCGATGCCGAAACCCTGGAAGAAGAACTTGGAGCCTACTTAGGCGCGATTTACAAGAAAGAGGGCGGCAAATATCCTGTAAATTTCTGCGATCTGGCCAAGAGCGTTCAATTCAATGTTCGGGACGCGCTAAACAAATTGCAAGTGGAATTGCTCCTCGGTGATAAACGGGAAGGTCTTCCAAATGGGGATTTGAAAATCCTTCCAGTACACACCCACGATTGCGAGAAATGCCACAAGCCGTGGAAGTGTTCGGAGTTGAAATGCAAACTGCCACACCTGACCATTTGTCCGACATGCGGCGGTGCTTCGAGCATCGGCAGTTTGCGCGCGCAAAAAGCTTGGCGAACAATTCGTCGCAATATTGCTGAGGACTTGAAGCATAAAAAGAAAGGACGACCATGAATCTCGAATACAAGACACTTTACAAGCAGGAAATCATTGGCAAGCATGCTTTGGGCATCGAGGTTCGCGTTTCTTTGCATCGGCCGGTAACCGAAGCCGATGAACGCGCCGCGAGGGACTTAGCCGACAAACTGGTAGAAGCATTGGAGCTGGAAACAGCGCGGCTCGATCCCGATGTTGCCGTCGAACGGGAAGTTGAACGCCAAGCACTGGTTGGCCTATTTGAACCCTTTTCGCTTACCGGGCTAATTTTCGTAGAGGAAATTCCCAACGGCTATTGCTCCCAGCCTTGTTGCAGCCAGAAGCCGTGGTACACCATAACCACAAGGAAAGGCCGAGTCACTTTGGGCTGGCGCAAGCGAGTCATCGCAATAAATTGGGAACCGTCAGTCGCTGGCCCGGCTGACGTTGTGTTCCCGAATGAGGACGTCACCAAGATTGACCATTCGATTCATGCCTGGGGCTACGATAAGGCAAAATTATATATCCAGCGGTTGCTACAGCCGTAAGGCAGCACATGCCTCGCTGGCTTGAAACATAGAGACAAAGATTGATATAATCACAGCACATGAACTCACCAGACTTATTCGGCGGCATGACGCGAGTTTACAGGAGTAAAAGATGCAAACACGGCAACGCTGCGTCCAACTGTGCAAGGTGCGCTCCTCACCGTTTCTGCAAACATAAAAAGAGGCGCACTAACTGCAAAGAATGCGGCGGGAGCAATGTTTGCACTCACGGTAAAATCCGTGGCAAATGTATGGAATGCGGAGGTGCTCCCGCTATTGCCAGGGCAATGCTCTCGCGAGCCAAGGCGTATGCGAGAAAGCACGGACAATCTCACATCGCCTATGGCGACCTATTGGGACTCGTACTTCCAATGAAGTGCCCGGTATTCGGAACGCCGTTTGTGCAGAAGAAAACGAAGGGTTCGCCTGACCCAGACTGTGCCAGTATTGATAAGTTCTATCCTCAGCTTGGGTATGTCAATGGTAATGTATCCGTTATCTCCCGCAGGGCGAATACGATAAAAGGTGATTCTAGGTCGGAGCAAGTTCTCCGCGTCGCGTTATGGATGCATCTTAGACAAAAAGGACTCAAACCTTCTTTCGAGGAAGTGACCAATCTTCTAAATGAAGTTTACGATTTCCTGGCAAAAACCTAGTGTATACTTATGACCAGACGAGGAACCAATGGCAAAGAAAGACAAATTGAAATTGAGCGGCCCGGCTTTGGAATTTTTCCAAAAAGTTGGCAGCAAAGGCGGCCGCGCTCGCGCAAAAAGACATTCCGCCGCGCAATTATCCAGATGGGCAAAACTTGGCGGCAGACCGCCCGGCTCCAAAAAGAAAAAGCCTGAACCCGAATCTGAAGCTGCTGTTGCCTAGAGACAAATCCCCATGACAATTATGCCGGCCGCGTACAAGCCCCCGCTGGGGCTCCCTTTTTTTTGGCGCGATGAAGTCTCCGGAACATTGATCAGCGCCGTCAACGCTTACCTGGACAATCGGATCAAAGGAACCACGGTTACTGACGAACAGATTTCTTTGGTGCGCGACTATCTTTGCCATTGGATCAACGCTCCCTGTTGGGACCAGCCGGAATTCCAAACCGAACTTGCAGACCTGAGAATCAGCGCGCGCGACTTGGCCACGGCGACAGAAATAAGCCAGTGGATTTTCAAGGCGCTCGATATCGGGCTCGATCCGCTATGAGTGCTTCGGCGCTGCAGAAAAAAACCGACAATCGTTCTTTAGCCGATAAAGTTTACCTACGAAGGTTCCTGATTGAGGAAGCCCAGATGGAACCGCTGCGTGTCCTTGATTTATTTGCCGGGGAGGGAATGGTTTGGTCGGAGCTCCGGCGCCAGCCGCGCTACGATCCGGACTTATCTCCCGAGGATCAGCCGCGGGCCTTGCAAGTCCAAACGTATACGCCGGTCGATGCAGTCGCGAAGCAAGCCGGCCAGCTCCAAATTAAAATCACGCCGCGCTTTATCGCGGCCTTGAATGGCGATACGAAAGTCGATGAATACACCGGCACAGGCTTGGGTAGGTATAACACGGTGGACGTGGACTGTTACGGCGATCCATGGGAGATCTGGCATGAATTGCTATTCCGGATCAAGCAACGCACAGTTGTATTTTTGACGCGCGGGACTGTATCTTATGGCCAACACGGACCCGGAAGCGGCAAGATGCCGATCAGCAAGTTGGCAAAGCGGGTGATGGGTATCCCTGAGAGTTGGAATGTTCCCGGAAAGAAAGAAGTATTTGATTACGCGGACAAATGTCTTCTGACGATGCCGTGCCCGACGGCCCATATTACCAGAGGCTATGTTATCAATCTAGGAAGAGTCGATTACTACGGCTTGCTTGTCGAAGCGCAGTAAAAATCATTGACAAATTAGACCCTAAGTTATAATCTTAACCCGGACCGGTTAGTCATGGCATGTCCAGCCTCGGCGGGACAAGACACGAACTGGCCCGCTTGGGTTAGGCGCGGTGTTCGCGTTCTTGGAATTGTACGGCAGGGACAGGTAAGTCAGTGAAGGTGAAAGGAGTAAATTTGGGCGATACAACGCGTATTAGCTGGGCCTCAAAAACTTGGAATCCATTTATTGGCTGCAGGACCGTGTCGCCAGGGTGCCACGCATGCTATGCCCGAGCAATGATTAACCGGATGCGCGGCACACCGGCGAATCCTCATCCATTTGATACGGTAGTCCGCACAAAAACTTGGAACGATCCAAAACGCTGGCAACGGGAAGCAGAAAAGGCCAAGCGTTACGATCTGGTTTTTACTTGCAGCTTGAGTGATTTCTTCATTCAAGATGCCGACCAATGGCGTCCGGAAGTATGGAAGATCATCCGAGACACTCCGAACCTGGTCTATCAGATATTGACCAAGCGCCCGGAATTGATTGAGCGGCGCCTACCTACTGATTGGGGGATTGGTTATAAGAATTGTTGGATGGGAGTGAGCGTCGAAAGCAAAAAGTATTTGAAACGCATGGCAGTGCTCCGCGCGATTCCCGCATACGTTCGGTTTGTATCCGCCGAGCCATTGCTCGAAGACATTACGCCGGACCTAGAGGAATATGTTGACGGCTTCTCGCAACTGATTGTGGGCGGAGAATCCGGAAACAATTCTGACTTATTTCGTTTCATGGATCATGAGTGGGCCAGGCGCATCCTGAAGATTTGTAGGAAGCATGATATTGCTTTCTGGTTCAAACAAAGCAGTGCTCCCAGAACAGAAATGAAAATTGAGCTAGAAGGCGAAGGCAAAATTCAAGAATATCCATCTGCCTACTTCCAGTACGGCAAAGAGAAAAGTGGATTGTTCCCATGAGACATCCAACCGGCTACGTAAAGCAGCAGCAGAAAATCTTTGACGCTTGGGGCCAGGTTCCGATTGGGACTCCGGTGATCGTTGAAAAAGACGATGGCACAGAAATAGAAACGACCACGCGCAGCGAGGCGGAGATGCTTAGTGGCCATACTGCCGTTATTTGGCTGACAGGAGTTAGCGGCTGCTATGCCCTTGAGAGAGTGAGGAAAAAATGATGAGCAGCGTAATTCGTTGTCCAGTTTGCAAAGCATTAGTGTCAGTGCGCTTCCCGCTTCACGAATGCAAGGTGCCGCTATCGTCAATCAAGAGCGTCCCCGAAGCAGAAGGGTTGGAGCGAATTCACCTTTCCGGTGCGCCGCACAGACGCAAGAAGAGGAAAGATCCATGACGGCATATGAACGGCTCGAAGCCGCGATAGGCCAGGCCCTTTTATGCGGTTTGACACGCGAACAGATTCTAGCCATTGCGCGCGGGCACGGTTCTACCACGTGACAGGCCATCTTTTTAGCCACCAGTTCGGCTGGCTTGCCCGGATATTTTGCGGCTCTCGATATTGCTCGGGTCATTTCAGAACTAACGAAGGAACTCAATGAACAGCGAAAATCTAACGGTAGAGTGGATTGACGGCCACCGGGAGCCTCAAAACGCTCCGGACCCGAAATATCCGAATGGCATCGATATCGATGTTTCAAACGGCCATCCGTTCCAGTTTACCTGCCAGACGGCCTTGCCATATCCAGCGCCGCGTTGTGGGCAGTATCTCATTTCCTGCTCGCGGTGCGGATGGACAGGCATCGTGACAACGGCTGGCCGGCCGGACGATCCGCGGTCGATCAAGATTCCGTGCTCGATTCCCATCGATACAACCGTGCGGAGCCAATGAATGAAACTATCGGACAAGCAACGGCAGGAACTCTTCAATGCATTGCGCGATCCAGAATTACCAGAAGCAGCCAGCGTAGACGCCATCGGCCAGCTCGATGAAATCATTGCCCAGGATATCGACCGAATCGAGCCAATTATCGCACGCTGGCTTTCGAAACAATCAGCGCTAGAGAAAGCCCTGCGGGATTTACTGGACGACCCCTACTGGCAAAAACGGATTGCCTGCGTCGAAAGCGGCTTTGGCACCGCCACGGAATATGGGCAAGTGGTGCTTCGCGCACTAGAGGCCCTAGGGAATCAATCATGAGCTGGGAAACCTACGAGGATGCCTGTCCCGGATGCAAGCCAGCGATGCTCAACCTCGCCACAGGCGCAAGACTGCCGGATGATTCCCCGGAAATGAAATTGATCCTAGCCATATTCGATAAATTAACTTTGCCGGAACGCCAAGCCTGGCACCGATTTACCTGCATGAATTCCAGGGCATCCGGCGATTTGGAAGTTATCAGTAGATTCCAAGGCCAGATCCAAGCGGCTTTGACCGCCCTCGAAGGATTCAAAAATTGAGAACCAGGCGCAGTCCGCGGAATCAAGAAATTCTCTGGCGTGCTCTTGGCGGTCCCCGGCCGCCAAAGCCGCCGCCGCCACCGCCGCGTACGGATGCTGAAATTGACGCTATGTGGTGGTTGTCGAAGCGAACGCGAGCCGCGCTCAAAAAAGAAAGGAGGCACCATGCGATACTGGTCAAAACGTGAAGACCTGATTTTATGTCGGCTCTATCCCGATCATCCCCGGAAAGAACTTGCCGCCAAACTTCACCGGTCCGATGATTCGATCAAGAGCCGCGCGGAGAAACTTGGAATCAGAAAAAGATTTGGCTGCAAGCCTTGGACGGCTGCCGATCATGCACAGTTCCGTAAAATCTATCCGCACTTGCCTTGTGCCGAAGTGGCTGGCCTCTTGGGCCGCACTCTCAATAGCGTCCATGCTCAAGCGGGCATATTGCATCTACATAAAACAAAAGCATACACAGAGACTCTTCACGCAGCCGAAAGCGCGCGCTTGCGCCGGTGCAGCGTTCAAACGCGGTTCAAGCCCGGGCAGGTTCCTCATAACAAAGGCTTGCGACGTCCAGGGTATTCCTTGGCGCATGGCCGCATGGCGGAGACAACCTTCAAGAAAGGCCAGCGGTCACGCAACTGGTTTCCAGTCGGAACCATCAAGGCGGATTCCGACGGCTACCTGCGAAGGAAGATTGCCGATCGAGTCCTGGGCGGATTCGGCAATCAGAAAGTATGGGAATTTGTGCATCTTCGCATATGGAAAGAGGCGCATGGAAAGGTTCCTCCAGGGCATGCCGTGGTTTTCAAGGATGGCAACAAACAGAATACCGTTCTTACGAACCTGGAATGCATCACCAGGGCGGAGCTGATGCGGCGCAATTCCATTCACCGGCCAAGCTATCCTCCCGAACTCAGGAAAGTGATTCTTTTGACCGGAGCACTGAAACGGCAAATCCGAGAAAGAAAGGAAAAGTATGGAAAACAACAGGAAGATGTCAGACTTGCGCGATCATTTGTTCGACGCGCTCGAAAAGCTAAAAGACAAAGACAATCCCATGCCGGTTGAGCGCGCCGAAGCGGTAGCTCACGTGGCCGCGCAAATCATCAATTCGGCCAAGGTGGAGCTCCAATTCCTGAACATAGTCGGCCAGGAACGGTTGCCGGCGCTGGCCGACCCTAAAAAGACCGGGACCTTCTTTGAATCGAAGGGGCTCGGTACCGGGAAGCAATTGGGAGCGCCTATCCGGGCCATCGGCGAGAAATGACGGCTCTCTTTATCCACGTTCCGATGTTTGGATCCGTCAACGTGGATTCGAAGCCCATTGTTTGCGCGCACTGTAAGAAGAACGATTGGATCTGGCAGAAAGCCAGTGTGGTCAATTCCGATGGAAATGAACGAATTCTGTGCATGTGCGGGCAGCCAAGCTGGATCAACTGGCCACTCCTGGAGCCTGATCATATCTCGACATGGCTAAATTCGGAGTATTGTCCGCACCGATTGTGCAGGATCAAGTATGCGGAACTCTGCAAGGAAATGTCCTGGAAAGGACGCGCCAAAACCGGGACGAGGTGAGAAATGATCCGGTATTCCGATTTCACCATCAAGGAAGTCAACGAAATGAATGACATTGGATTCGCGCTTCACCGGGAGCGCGGGCCGGCGCATTGCGAGAACTATCATCCGGCCGTTATCGGCCCGCCCGACTGTGATTGTCTTGCCGAAGGGAGCCGCATTTGGCTGAGCAAGCAGCCACCGACGGTGGAACCGTTTTTCTCAGGACGCAGAATTGTCTTGGAATAAATTTTTCCGGTCGCGTAGCCAAACGGGCCAAAATTAAAAGGAGAATTCACATGGGCAGTGGACGTTTTGATGCACCTACCTACTCACGCGCGGCATCAACGCGCAGACTCACCGGGAAGGATGATTTCGAATACACGCAAACAGCGACAACCATCCACCCGGACCTCGATCCGAAACGGATCAAAGCAAAGCCGTTCGGGAAACTCGAGAGCCGCGACAGCACGGAGCACCCGGAATCGAATGCCGTCCTGCTTTGCTTGGACGTCACTGGATCGAACATCTCGCGGGCGCGCGAAGCGCAGCAGAAACTTCCGAACCTCATGGCGCTGCTTGAGCGCTATCTTCCCGATCCCCAGGTAGCGATTGCCGCCAACGACGATTGGACCGTGGTCCGGGACAAATCTACACAAATCTCAGACTTCGAATCCGACAACCGGATCGACGAGCACATTCGCAAGCTGATGCTGGTCGGACAAGGTGGCGGCAATCAGGGGGAGTCCTACGATCTCGTCATGTATGCGGCCGCCAATAAGACCATCCTCGATTGCATGGAGAAGCGCAACCGGAAGGGTTACTTCTTCATGTATGCCGATGAACCCATTTTCTCGACAACCAGCGCGGAACATGCCCGGTCAGTGTTTGGCGACAGCCTTCCTGGATCGATTCCGATTGAAACAACCATCCTGGCGCTCAAGCAGCTCTACAACGTTTTCGTGCTCTGGCCGGTAGGCGGCTTCGATAATGCCAGGGAACAGTACGTGCGCCTGTTCGGCAACGAATGCGTCATCACGCTCCAGCATCCGAACCTGATTTGCGAAGTAATCGGATCGCTCATCGGCATGACCGAAGGCCGGCTGAACAGTGAAGCCGATGCCGTCACGGACCTCGTAGCCGCTGGCACTGACGCCGCCGAAGCTGCCGCCATCAGCAAAATCCTCTGGGGCGGCCGCAAGATCAATCTGGGAACTTCCGCGACAGCCTGATGGACTATCAACTCACAAAGAGAACCGCTGTCGCAGCCCGCAAAAAGAAGAATGCCGATGCCCGCGCCGACGAGATTCGCCGTCTCGCCGCGCGCGGGGTCAGCAAACCGGAAATTGCGAAGCTCTTGTGCATTCATGCGACGACCGTGCAGAAGGCTCTGGCAAAGCGAAGGCCACAATGGGCGGGGTAGAGTGGCTATTGGCGATACTGATGGTCGTAGGCTTTGTGAACCTCGCCATAGTTTGGGTCTTTTGGCCTACACGCGATAAGGGGGGGTAAGCCATGAAGAAAGAGACGAAGAAGGCTTTGCTGATCTATTTCTGTATCATCGCTTCCGGTTTGGTTTGGGGTTATCTCATGCGGCATGTCCCGGTCCCGAATTGCGGACTCGATCCTACAGCCTGCCTCGACAAGAAATGAAAGGGACGACGATGACTGAAATATTCGGTTGGATACTCATTGGGAATTTGACATGGATCATCGTAGCCAGCTTCTGCATGAAGTGGTCCTACCGGAACGGTGTGACCGACGGCTACGGCTACAGCCGCGAACCGAACAATCCGCTTTATCAAAAAGCCGGGGAGTGGCTTCGCAAGAACGCGGCACACAGATGGATAGAATTGCGATAAGAGTTTGACGCTGCAGGCGGGCCTTGGAATGCAAAGGCATGGAAAGACCGGTCGAGCCAGGGCTGGGTGTGGCAGGCACGTCAAATGGATAGGGCCGTTAATCGCGGCCCTATCTTAATTTAGGAGGGATTGTGAAGCAAAGTTTCCTCGTCTGCGGCTTGGGTTTTGGCGACTGCGGCAAAGGCAGTACAGTTGACGCACTTACTTTTTGGCATAATGCCGGGCTTGTCGTCCGCTATTCCGGAGGCTGCCAAGCAGGGCATTCCGTAGTGACACCCGACGGCCGGCATCATATCTTCCAGCAATTCGGGAGTGGCACTTTCCATCCCGGTGTGCGCACGCATATCTCAAGATTTATGCTTTACAATCCAATAAATGCTATGAGAGAAGCTGAGCATTTGGCATCACTTGGCGTCACTGACGCCTGGGAGCGTACAACGGTCGACGCCGAAGCATTAATCGTCACCCCTTTCCACAGAGAATTGAACCGCCTCTTGACTCTTCCAGGCAACCGCACGAACACTTGCGGCCAGGGCATCGGCAAGTGCCGCCAATTCCATCTGGAGTTTGGCGATCGGGCACTGTTCGCCGGCGACCTAAAAAATGAAACTTTAGTTCGCCAGAAACTTAAGTTTATCGAACTCTGGGCCTCGGATGAATTGAGCGCCGCCGGGTTTATGACCAAGCCATTCGTACGCTATGTCGATCCAACGCTGCAGAAAGACGATCTGATCGACGTGTGCTGGAGCTGGTACAAAAACTGGCCGGCGAAGGTGGTCGACCGCGGGCATCTGAAAACCTTGCTCGCCGAGACAGATTGCGCCATCTTCGAAGGGGCCCAGGGCGTGCTGCTCGATGAGAATCATGGCGAGCCGGGATTCAATACGTGGACGGATTGCACATTCCACAATGCGGATACGCTCCTGAATGAATCCGGCTATGATGGCAAACGCACGCGCGTCGGCATTATCCGTACCTACTACACACGGCACGGCCTCGGAGCATTCCCGACCGAAGATCCGACTCTGAGCTATCCCGAGCCGCACAACGAGCCAGGATTCCCCGGAGCATTCCGGTACGGCCGTTTCGACGAGCAGCTATTCCGCAAAGCACTCGCTATTTGCGGCGGGGTCGACTGGATTGCCTTGAACCATCTGGACCAGGCGCCAAACCCGCTGCCAGCCGAATTCCGGAAACTGGTTCGCATCGAAGGCTATGGGCCGACTTACAACGATCGGAAGGAATCCCAATGCCCATGACCCACACTCATTTTTGCTCCAAATGCGGACACTTGCGAACGTGCACGCTGCCGCGGCGTCTTGGCGATCCCGGGCCACTTTGCCCGGCGCGCACGGAAAAACTCGAGGATTCCTGGATCTGTTTCCTGTGCGCTGGCAAACTTTCCCCTCCGGAAATTGCATTGCTCAATCGAGTGTCGCTATGAAGCTGGGCCTGCTTTGTAAAATCTTCAGGCATCGGTGGGAGAAAATAAATATCACTCTTCGGTGTGGGTGCCTCGATTGTTTGTGGACATGCACTCGATGTAACAAAAGCGAACGCACCGTGCTTTTTAGAAGCCGAGGCTGTGCAGTGCACGGATATTGAAAACTTTAAGCGTCGGCCAGCGTTTCTTCTTTCTCTTCTTCGAGATAACGTTTGGGTGAGTCTATCTCGATGAGAATCGGCTGGAGCGGCTGCCCGAAAGTCAACAGCGTCAGCCAAAGGTTCCCGGTTACGAGCAGCTTGAACCGTTCACGCCAGGTCAGCTTCCACCGGCTGATCACGCGGCCATCGACCATGACGGCCGGCAACGGATTGTATTGCGGCTGATGCTTTGCAAAAACAGTTTCTTCCAGGTCCATCCCGGGAATTACTGGCGATATCGATCTCATATTTTATTTTTCCTTACTTCCGGTATTTGGATCACCGGATCGAGCGCTTTCCATGTGGCATCCGCTTGAATTGCCAAATGCGGCGTGAAGCCATAGATTTTGTTGCAATCATCGCACAACACCATCCAGCGCGACATCACTGCTCTTCCATCCGGCGATTTCCATTCTTTCTCCGGCATGCCTGGGCCAAAACTGTAGAAGTGCTGCGGCCGGCTATTGGGATGGCCGCAATGAAGAATCGATTCTCCATAATGCGGTTGCTCTTTCGTGAAAGGGCGTTTTTCTTCGCTCAATGAATGGTTTCCTTGATAAAGACTTCCACATATCCTAGTTTGTCCTCGAATAAGCTGCGGGCCAGACTGTCCGCTTCCGACTGCGTATCACAATGATAGGCCTCGACGAGAGTATTCCCTTCGGCCCGCGCGACGATGAAGCCACCGGCGAATTTATTCACGTCGGTATCAATTGATTCTATGGTGTGGACGTCAATGGGAGAGATCATGGAGAGTACTTCCGTACTTGCCTCCCGGTACTATTGCTATCGTAGTGGTTTAAGCGTACGAATTAAACCAATTTTACAGGTAACAGAACAGAGGCTGCTCCCGTATGCGGCGCTGGTACATGTTACTGGATATCCACAACCATGTAATCCACGATGAGGCATGGCCGCTCGAGGTGCGCCTCGAAGTCTGTCGGCTGCTCCAAAAAAAAATGCTTTTACTTGGCGACCTCAAACCTCTTTCTTTTGCAGAAAATACCATTGGTTCAATCCTTGAAAAATCCGCTGGCGCGAAGTAAACTTCGGTTTGGCAGGTGTCTGGGCTAGGGCTGAGGACTGCGCATTCCGGGCAGTCCTCTTTTCATCCCCAGTCTCATGTCCTAATCTTCGCCTGCTTAATCGCATCCTCCAGATTGATATCTCTCCAATAGGTGGACGGCGCGATCAGTTTGTCCTTCTTCATCTCCGCCACAAGTTTCTTCTTGTCCAGAATCTCTTTCAGGAAGAGAGGATGCCTCAGCAGCCATTCCACCTTTTGCTCCAAAGTCGAGTGTGATTTATTTTTTCCGGAGCGTCGTTCGTCCATTGCTACCTCACTATTTGGCTGCTGCCTTCTTTGCTTCGTTCTCGCAGTTCTTGCAGATCGTGCCTTCTACCGGCCATGGAGTAGAGCTGACGGTGATTCCCATAGCCTGACCGATACGCTTCGCTTGCAACGTATGACGGTCACACATCGGAGTGTCCTGGCCGGGCCAGTGGACTATTTCGGTTGCTTCGCTCATTTGAGATTACACTCCATCCCAAGTTCGTATAGCAGTTGCCAGGCAGTTCGACAGCCGAGCTTGATTCTTGCTTTCATCAAGAGTTTCCTGGCTGCGCCGTGGCAAATGTCCATGTAGGATGCCGCTTCTTTGATAGTAAGCCCACAGATCAGCAACGTGACTAGCTCTCTGGACCTTGGGCTAAGTCTTGCCATGACTCGTCTCCTTCTCCTCTGTTCGGGAGGCCAGGGCGGCCTTTAGCCAATTTGCTTTTGGTGTGGCCCACTCCGGACATTTTCGTAGCAAATCCAGCATCCCTTCTCGCACCTTTTGATCGTGGGCAGCGAGCAGCGGCAAGATCTCTGCCCAACAGTCACTCATTGAATCACTGCCGACATACCAGTGTATTTTCTCTTTTATAGCACTCAGCGCCCCAGCACTTGCGGCTTGGGGCTGGAGCGCCGTTTCCAACTTGGCTTGGATTGCTGGCTGCCAATGTTTTACTAGTCCCTGAATTTCCGGCGTGAGATTGTCAAATGGAGCACCTGCGAGCACCGCGAGGACGTTCCTAATTCGGATGACGACATGGCCTTCCGCTTCGGCTTGGACGCTGGTGAGCATTTCTAAGGCCAAAGGTTCTATTGCTTTCTTCGCCTGTCGAACGTTATACCGAAGTGTGCTAGAAGGAACGCGGCCACCTTTTCCAATTGTCGCAAGTTGCTGGGGGTCAAGCAGGCCAGCTATTTTGTCGGCAAACTCCCTCGCTCTTTCCTCTAGGGTGGACTGCGCAGCCTCATCACTGATACTGCCATTGAACTCTTCCCGGCTCACAATTCGCTCCTCAGCCCGTTTGATATTCGGATTGTTCTCATGGAAGAAAGCCTGGCCGGGATAGTCTTCAGTCTCACTCGCGGCCCGTTCGTTCGTGCCCTCGTAGCGGGTACCTCCTTTGTAAATCCCTCCTGTGCTTTCTGGTGCTTGTTCATCCGCTCGTAGCGCGGATTCCAGTTCGTCGGCGCATGTTCTAACTGCCAGAAATACGGCCATCCAGTCTGGGATGCCTGAATATGTAAATTGCTCTTTGCGCCACTTCTCAACTAGCTTTGCCACTTCGCTCATGGCTCGCTCCTGCTCAGGTTGCCGGTCAGGACCAACCAGATCACCATAAAAGTCGCGTTTGGCTTCGCTCATGGCCCATTTCTCCTGAAATCTTGGGGCTGTGGCTGTCCTGCGCTTGTTGCTTGTGGTTTCTGATTTCAAGCTAACTGCGCACCGCAGCCCCAAGTCCTCACGCGCATCAAGTCACCGCTATTTATTGCTGGTTGCACTTCTGATTTGCCATCGCCTTCTTTGCGAAAAACGACGCCTCCTCTAACTTTGTTCGCACGATTGCCATTTCCCGGCCTTCCGTGCCGCACATGCCCTCGATAGAACACAGGAAGCCATGAAATTCCCCAGCCAACGACTTTGCCAGTCCCTTGCCCTGCTCGTTCAGCATATGGACTTCAAACAACGGATTTAGCATTTGTCAATCACCATCCTTCGCGGCGCTAGTTGCGCCTGAAACTCTGGGATGGGCTGCCTTGCACTTCTCACTATGCTTCTCGCCTTCTAGGTCACCATCGCAATCAGGATAGCCAATGCAGCGAGCGGGATGGGCTGCTTGGGCTAGGGTACGAATTCCATCTGCAATGCTCGTCTTTTCATCGGCCCGCCGTCTCCTCACCCACGGCTTTGCGCCGCGCCCTTAGCCGGATATTCAACTTTTCTGGCCTTCGGATACTTCTCCGTGTATTCGGCTGCTGGAATCCTCGGAAACTTATCATGCCACTTCCCAATTTCAGGGTCGCACGCGCTGCATAGCTGAGGCTTTTCCTCAATGTGCGCTTGCCAGAAGTTTGTAAGCGCTGTGTTGTCCACGCAATGGCATTGCTCACATTCAAATAGCGGCATCGTCACTCCTTCGGGCAGATCATCGGTCAAGAACGTCGCGGCAGGCAACGATTAAGCTGTCCATCAGCGCCATCCAATCCATGGGATGGCCGGCGCGCGTCGATATTTTTGCCCGTTCGCATTGATCCAGCACATAAGAAGCAAAATTCTCATCGATCCAACGCTGCTGGCGCAGAGCCCTTTGTAATTCATCGCAATTTTTAATCAGACAGGCAATCGTCGTCCGCCAATTCTCGATATCCGGGGGATTCGAGTGGGTCGAAGGCCAGCTTTGCAAAGTCAGTTGGCGGACTTGTTCGACCGAGGCTTTGACGGCTTCAAGTCTTTCTTGCTGGTCCATTTTTTTCAGTTCAATCCATTTCGAGAACATGCTCGCAAATCCAGCCGCGTCCGCCCTTCTTCACTTCGCCGGTTTCCGCATCAAACGGCGTGATCTCGGCCGGCAACTCCACAACGCGCCATTCTTTTCCACCGCAGGGAATAACCGTTTGCGTGGTCCTCATTGAGGACGTTTCGATGCTAATTTCCACGCCGATAGGAAGGCCAAATCTATGAAGAAGGTGCGGCGGCGCAAGCGCCATGGCCTGCCGCATCGGCTCACACCATTTTTCAAACGGCGCGATCTTGACTTTGACAATCATTTGCCTTTGGTGCTCCCTGGCAGTTTCATGCGTTCGGGATGGTCTTTCCTGAACATCAAAAAATCGTGAACCACGCCGCCAAGTTCGAACATTCTCTGCGGATCTCCTCCATTGCCAGCGAGCAATCCCACGTAATGATGAATGGTTTCAACAGCAAGCGCATCGCGGCCGCGCAAAATGAACAGCGGCTCTTCTGGCGGCACGCGCTCGCCATTGCTGGTCTTGACCAAATAACCCTCCTCATCGACATGGTACATACCATTCACTTTGCGGAAATACGTTTTCATCGGGTCGCGCTCCGGGTATCGCTCGGTTTCAGTTTGGCATAAACATGCGGCTTCGACCGGCCTCTCGCGATCGTCTCGATCGTCGGCAACGGAATCCCAAAGCGCGACGCAATCTGTTGGTAGGTCAATCCTTGCCCGCGCAGCGCCTTGATCCGCGAGTACTCTTCGGCGGTAAGCCAGCGGCGTCTCATCGGGCTGCTTCCCGGTTCTTCTTGGCTTGTGCGGCCATAGCATCATAAACAGCGCGCAGCATGACTTTGAAACCGATATCCTGGAGCGCCAGCTTGATGGGGACAAGACCATAAGTCTCTGGATGGGGCAGTTCGGTGTCCACGATTTCGCCGGCAACTAGTTTCTTGAATTGCTCTTCCGATAGCGAGATACGCACTTCCATTTTAGCTCCATCCAAAAATCAAGAATCCTTCCTGCCTCCAGCCATACAGCAGTCGCACCGCAACAGCCGCGAGGCTTAGCGTCATCGCGATGCGCCATTTCATTGCCGGAGCGGAGCGGAAGTGGCGTTCTCGCCGCCGCTTTCCTGCAGCACATCCAGGAAAGGATACTTCTGTCCGGAAAACGCGTAGCCCATCAGGATATTTTCGATTCCTTGATTTGAAAAATAACTGAAGCCTTGCAGGCGGATAAATTCATCGACGCCTTTGGGATTGAACCGGACGATTTTCGTGTTGATCACCTTGGCTTCGGAAGGTATCGTTACCCGCAAAGGGACTGTCGGGATGACCGCCACTTCCACGGTTGGCGCGGTCACATACCACCCGGGATGATCCTGCACCCAGACTTTGCCGCCGATGGAATTGTAAGCTACGCCGATTTCGTTGATGGCGATATGATTAAACAAGGCCAGATAGAACAAGAAGGCTATGACCAGGCCGGCGGTACCGCCAATCGACCATTTCACCCATCGCGCCATTTCCGATTCCTCCCCAAAATCAATCGTGCCGGCCTGTCCCCGCGCGGGCCCTTGAGGGCGAGGGTTTCACCCTTTCCGGCTCGCAGCAACCGGCACGTGGCCTAGAGTCTAGGTAACCTCATGGCGGATTGCAACTACTTTCTTACACCCTAAATATGTTAGACTCCGCCCGAGGAGAACTCTCCATGGCCGATGTTATCAACACGATTCGCTATATCCACGACGGTGATGTTCTCTGGGAAGAGCCCATGCTATACAGCCGGCTTTATGCCGTTGGCGATCCGATCTGTGAAAGATCCGTCTGGTGGAAAGTTAGCGAAGTCCGCGTTGAAAACGATATCCAAATCGTGACGCTCGTGCCAGAATAACCGTCATGGCACGGCGGCATGGCAGGGCGGTGATCCCATTCGGAAAGCATAAAGGCACCCGTATCCGCTTGTTGTCCGATTCTTATTTATCTTTTCTCACGACCACCTTTGTGATGACTTCCCCGGAATGGCGCTGGCTGAGAGACAGCCTGATCGCCGAATTGGATTACCGCGGACTCCGCGCGGATCTCGCCGCAACTCCCGACCCGGAAATCCCCGTAGACCGTTTCCCGCTCGATGGCATTCGCGCCATCCGGCTCGAGGCCGAATAAAATGCTCACGTTCTACGGCAAGGAAGACCGGCGGTTGCTGACCGAGATCGAAGACAACCTGGCTTTGCTCAGAAACCAGTTGGCGCTATCGCTGCACCTGCAAAAAGAGTCCCTGGTCTTGCAACAGAAAATCCTGGATGCTTTACACGGGCGTACAGCAGTGGTATTGAAATTTTCTTTGGGACTACCGAAATAAAAAGGAGGAAATTTACAAAATGTCCAATTTCCAATTGCAAGACGTTCAGAAGGTGCCTTACCAGTTGACCGCCGTGGATGCGGACGGAAACCCGGCGCAGCTGGCGCCGGGCGGCACGATCACGGTCAGTTCGAGCGACCCGGCCAGTGCCACGGTGTTGCCGGATGCCACTCCTGCCAGCGGAACGGTCGCGAGCGGGGTGATTGCCGGCGGAGCGAAGCTCGGGACCGTGCAGATCAATGCCGCGGTGACGAATACGGACGGGACGCCGGGTCCAACCGGGGCGGTCTCGATCGATATCGTGAGCGGGCCGGCGGCACAGATTTCCTTCGGGCTTGGCGTTCCGGTCGGATAGAGGAAAAATAATCAAGGGGAAAGCTTGGGGCGTCCCACAGCAAGCGAGTACCCTTGATTATTTGATTTCCTGCCTCAGGGTGTTCCGCAATTTCTCCGCGATGATCCGGGAAGCCTCCGCTTCTTTCTCGAATCGTGCGGCCAGTTGCCGGCCTGCCGGGAGATTCAGCAGTTGCTGCACCAGTTTCTCGGTGTCCCTGGCGTTTTGCTCGAGATAGGCCGCGAATTTCTCGCGTTCTTCGGCGGTAAGACCCATTCCATGAGTTTACACCGTCTCAATAATGACCAGGTGGATCACTCGCGAATCCAACTCGACCACTTCGCCGACGAAGCGCTCGGCCGTCAATCCAAAGATCGATACCGGCGGCTCGCCGTTCGACGGCTTATGTTGGTAGATCAGGTTGGTTTTGAACGGCAATCCAAGGACCGCGCGAACCGCATTGACCGCATGCTCCGGCTTGTATTCGAACACATTCGTTTTGTCCTCGCCGCGAAGCAATTCTGCGCCCACGCGTTTTACAGAATCCTTGTGGACCGCTTCCCAGGATTTGCCTATATCAAAAAGTTCAACGGTTTTGCATCCTTTGTCGGTAATCAGCCCGAGACCGACCTGGTTGTCATGCAGCCGCGCTTTCGACAGGATCTCGTCAAAGTTCTTGGCGAACGCATCGAAGTTCTCTTTGAGGTTGTCAGCGTTGGGCAGGTACGTTTCATGGCCGGCTTCGCCAATGACGGCTCTGCCGAAGTCCTGGACGACGCTTCCGCCGGAAGCCATGAGGCTGCGACGGCTTCCGCGCCTTGGGGCGCCAGCCCATTTTTCAAAGCTGCCGCGGACCGGTTCGGGGACCTCGCCAGCCGACATGCCGCTCATCGAAGTGGTGCTGGCCGTTACCGTATTCCACATGGTGTGCTGATCGCCCGGAGTGTACCCGGAACGATAGAAAGCCGTATCGACGCTCAGCGGGGTGATCCCGCCGTAAACGAATGCCGACCCGCTGCGGATCCCGTGCGAGGCATGCACGCAGCGCACATCGAGCGCCACCGCCTGGCCGGGAAAGAGCACCGCACTGCGCGTCAACGCGCGGCTTTGCGTGCCTTTGCCCTCGAAAATCGTTCCGCTGCGGACGAAAACATTTTCTTTCGAGGAATTGAGCAGGTTGACTTTGTTGATGCTGCCGGAGTCGTGGACGAGGACTTGATCGCTTTCCGGATACGTCACGTATTGGCGGACTTGCGCCGTCTTGCGCAGGATCGGGAGGATGCAAGACAACGATTCGGCCGACGGACGATCGGGCTTGCCGAATTTGAAACCGTATTTTTCTTCGGAAACGATTTTACAAATGGAATTGACGGATAGCTCGAGGTTTGGCATCAGGTTCTCCTTTTCGATGCGGATTCTTCCGCAGGTAGTTCCGTCGAAGAGTATAAGATTCCGTTTCTAAATGTCAAGTTTTTGCGCCGGAAACTTGACATTTGGACCGCGTGGCGAGAATCGAACTCGCGCCCAAGGAGTTTAGAAGTCCCTGCTCTGCCACTGAGCTACACGCGGTCAAACTGGTGGGGCAGTGGTACTCAAACCCGCACAGCGCTAGCAACCGTGCCTGCCCCACTGGAATTGGCGCACCGGGTCTGTATTGAGCAGACACTTTCACCTTTAGAGGGCGACGTGCTACTTGACACCACCGGTGCTTTGTAAACTCGATAATTGGCCAAAGCCTTGCGCTCATCGCCGCGGATCGGCGCCGTCGCAATGCTCGTAAGCCCAAAATTATAATCCGGCTCTTCCCAAACAAAATGCGGGATCTTCGCGGCAATCAGCTTCTGTTCCGCGCGCCGGAGCGCCGCCGCATCCGGCAACCCGATCAGGACGATGTTGGGCGTGCCATCTTCGCGGCGGAGTTGTGCCAGATGATAGACGGAATGAAGGGCTTGCACAAATTGATGTTCGGTCGGGAGGTTAGTGCGGATGAAACAAAAAACGTAAGATTCTTCTTGTGGAATCTAGGTCATGATGCGAAGACTTTGCCAGAACTCCGCCCGCGCTGTCAAGCCGAATTATCTCCAGTGGAAGGCGTGGCAATGCGGGCAAAGCCAAGGTGCCGGCAGGCGTTTACTGCGCAAACACCGCGAGCAAATCCCGAATTTCCGCCGCTTGTGCTGAATGAACGGATCCCAGTCGTATCTGATCTGATCGAGCGTGCACAGATGCAGGAAACAGATAACCCGGCCAAGCCACCCTTTTTCTTTCATTTATGCCACAACGATGTGCCGGCCGCCAAGAGCGGCAGCCGCGAGGACTTGTTCCGCCAAGCGTTCGGTTTCCGCCTGGACCTCATCGAGCGTCCAGTAATGGCCCTGGAGCATACTGCGTAGTCCAAGACGCACGGCGTCCGGATCGCCTGGCGGGCAGTTGGCATCTCCGGAATGGGCGCAATCGAATCCAATCCAATAGCCGATGCCGTCTTCATGGGCGCACGGCTCGATTTCGGCAAACGTCAGTCCGCCATGCACGTCCACATCGATATCGTCGTACGGTTGTCCATGGAAGCGGTGTCCGGCCGGAACGCGCACATAGCCGCAGCGATGCTTCATCACACCTTCCCAGCCACCCACGGCGTGCGCCAGGTCGGCGCGTGCCACCACGCAATCGAGGCCAGCGTAGCGCCATTCTTTTTCGATGGCATCTTTCATCGGGAAGCACATGATTATTCCTTTGGCTTAAACTCCGCATACCGGAAAATATATTTAATGAATCGCCATTCATTTTTCAGCCAGCGTGTCATGATTCACTCCAAAACAATTTTGCGCTTGCCGGTAAGAAAAGAGGTTTCCGGCTCGGTCTGTATGATTCCCGGTGAACTTGGACTCGACTTTCTAGCACGCAATTCATCGACAGTTTCTCCCGGCACGATAAAAGGCATGTCTTTCAGCAATTCGAGCCGATAGCGATTCTCCTCATCCTGGCGCTGCAGTTCGGCTCTCGCAATCTGGCCTTGCTGCTCGGCCGTGCGGAGCGCAGAGGGGATTTGTAAATAGTTTTCTCCCATCAGTTCATTGAAAGCTATAATCATTTGCTCGGTGGCCGATTCCTGTTCCTGTTGCAAGACTTCCGCCGTCGCCCGGTTCGCACCGTCTGGTGGCACCCTCTCCGGCGGGATTCCGAACGTGTCCAATGCGGCTAACCGCGCCCGCCGCTGGTCCTCGCAGCTTTCCCAATAGCCTGGCCCCATCATGTCATTAAAAACCGTTTTCATTCGCTCCCTGGCGGCTTCCTGCTGCTGCAGCATTTGCGTGGCCGTGCGGGTCAAAGAGGGAACCGCCTTTCTCGGGGGATTGCCTCTTTTCAAGCGCACATCTTGCGCCTGGACTTGCCTTAAAAATTCTTCCGCTTCGGCCATCGTCCAGTCGCCTTTGACGACGTAGTTCGCCACCCGCCGGATCACTTCATGGTCGATGTCGCGCACGAAGTCCAGCCGCATCGATAAATACTGGATCACGCCGGCGGTCGAGAACTGCATACCCATCAACTTACCGCCTTTGTTTCCCCAGGTCAAGCAATCCTTGACAACCTGCCGGGTAAGATAGTAGACTTGGAATCAGGCGAGGAGAGTTGAGCATTGGCACGAACAGGGTTAGAAACGGCGCGAACGAGGCAGGGCAGGCATTGCATTATTTTTCCAATTGGATTCGTCGGCTGCCGATTCCCAAAATGGTGGGCTTGGGTTGCTGGTTTCCGCAAGCCTGGCAGCGGTACTCGATCCCGCCGTCGAATTGCGGCCCGCGGCTGAGCACGCTTAGCGTCAAGCTTCCGCAATTCGTGCACCGCGGGGTCTTGTCGTTTGTCGCGATCGCGGCCAGCGAGGTCGACGTCTTGATCTTCGCGATTTCCCGTTCCGCCATTTTCCCGGCGCGCCCGGACTTGAACAGGTCGAGCAGGCCGAGGCTGCCCATGCCGGAAAGTTCCGTTCCTGCAAAGACCATGGCGTCTAAGCGGTTCGGCGATTTCTGGCCGGCTTCGGCCGTGTACGTGACGAGTTCTTCTTCCAGTTCCGCGAATTCGCGGCAGGGCGATTGCCCGCAGCGGCATACCAGGTGCATCTTGTTTTGCTGGAACAGCGCCAGGATGGGCTCGGCGCGCACCAGTTTCCCGCGCGAAGAAACAACGTCGTGGTAAGACACGTTTTCATCCACGTTACGTAGCGTTTCTTCGACCATGTCCCCGCCGTAGTTGCGTTCCGCGATTACCCGGTCGGCGAGGAGCTCGTAATACAGGTTCACCGCGCGCTGCGCCCATTCTTTCGGCCGGCTGGCTTTCATCGAAGCGTCGCGCAGCACATAGTAATGCCCGTCGGCGCCTTCGCCGGCCGCCATGATCCCGACTTCGGTAAGGTTTCCGCCGCTCGGATCGACCGCCACCACCACCCGCCGCAGTTCGCACGGAATCGATTTCACTCTGGACTCTTCGATGATTTTCCGCGTCCACAAGGCTCCCGGAATTTCTTCGGTATCTTCGGCGAGAATCTCCTGGCGGTAGGCGAGCGCCGTCATGTTCTTACTGGCTTCTTCGATCCCTTCTTCAGAGATGTGCGGGTTTTCTCTGCTCGCGAAATGGATGCATTCCCACAACGGATCGTCTTTATGTTCGCGGTACATTTTCGCGGCATGCTGCGGGTCGCGCGCCTTCGATGCCGAGCGGCTTTCGAGGCTGGGTGGCGTGTATATGAAAATCACATCCCCGTTATTGTCCATCAGCATCGGCGCGCCGACTTCCGTCCAGGCGGTTTCATCCATCAGTTGGTATTCATCGAGGATCAAAACGTCGGCGAAATCTCCACGCAAACTCTCCGCGTTGAAGGCGGTTTTGGCGCGGATCCGTGGGTGCCGGGGACGTTCTCCGGGCATCACCGGCGGAGTTCCGAAGGGCTCGATAATATGGTTGGTCTCGTTTTTGTAATACACCTTGTAGGCCAGGCCTTCGTGCAAGGCGCGTTTGACTTCTTCCCAGAATTTACGCACCTGGTCGATGGTCGGCGCGGCATAAAGGACGCGTTTCGGTGGAATGCCTCTATCGGGGTCCCCTAAAAACGACATCACCGCCTTGATGGCACTGGCGGAAGTTTTGCCTCCACGTCTTCCGGCCCTTACGATGATGCGTTTCTTGGTGGAATAGCAGATCCGTTCCTGCCCCGGATGCCCGGCGGGATTCCGGAGTTTGACAGTGATTAACCTTTTGGGCGTGAACTTGTCGATCAGCTCCTGGGGGATGTCCGGCTCGGGGGTGGTGGGTTTGGCTGCCGGCATAATTTTATTCCGTAGTAACCGTAGGGTCCCAGCGGCAATTCTCCAAGCAGTAATGCCACTGCTGGCAAGAGCGCGTCTCCGGATTCCAGAAGCCCGGCCGGCACGGGGAGCGCAACGAGCCCGCGCGCCGCGCCGAACACCCGCAAAACGCCAGTGCCAGGGCCAGGAAACAGATTTTCATGTTTTAAGCCCCGCGCGCGGCACGTACACGATCCCGCAACCTGCGTGCGTGCAGACTTTGGCTTTGAGTGTCCAGCTCGCTACCATTTCCGCGAGGATCCGCTGGTGGGGCTCGGCCGGCAACTGCAGGAAATCTTCACTGACTTGGCAATGCCCCAGCGGGCACAAGTCTTTCCCTTCGGCGCAGTCGATCGGGGCGCCGCGAAAATGCCAGGGCCACACCGCGATCGCGCCCAGAAGTTTACTAGCGAAGTAACGCCGGTTCATGGCTTCCCTAGTCGCATGGTTTTCGGGCCGCCGACCATCGCCGCGACACACGTCCCGCATTGCCGGCAAACTTCCGCGCCATGCTGCGAGAGCCAGCCCGGCCCCAGGTTCCCGCGCTTTGGTTTCAGCCACCCCATTCACTTCACCGTAACCAGAATCGTCAGCAAGAATAACACCACTACCCAAAACACTACCCAGCCTAGTCTATGCCAATGCGTAGGCTCTGGTGTTCTCTCCACCATCACCCGGCCCAACCCGGAGCATTTGCCGCAAAACGGGTCTTTGCCCCCGCAGGAACACCGCTCAGTTGTGAAGCCCGGTTTCATGGGAGACTTTGCGAAATCTGTTCAAACATGCCAATGCTGGCAGTTCCAGGCTGCGCAGGAACGTTTTCCACAGGCAAAAACGGATTCTTGGTGAAAACACCCATTACGCTCTATTGCCCATGAGCATGGCAAACGCTCTTGGGGAGTTTTCCTGGAGCCAGCCGACGAAGCGCTTACCAGATCCCAATGCGGCACTTCGGTCGCCCTTCACGTGTTTCCAATAACTTACGCTGCAGTTCTCTGAACACAGCCGCGCTTCGATGCTCGTGTAAGGGTTCTCCATCGGCCTTCCGCACCACCGGCAGTGCTTCTGCCCGAATAGCTCGGTTTCCAGGCAACCCACCGAACAGAACACTCCCGATATTCCCGGGACGCGGTATTTCCCAATCCTCCAGTTCCCACATGAACTGCATGGCGTTGGTTCTTCAGTAGATACGGCGAAAACTTCCATGCCGCGGTTGACTTGGTTCTCGGATGAAATTTCCATTTCGGCCTCCTTGCCTTACCTCACCGGTATCCCTAGCTTGCTCTGGATTAGGGGTAGGATCACTTCCCATACCCGGTAAATCGTCCATGCCGCTATCCCCCCGATCGTCACCAGCAATATCCACCCGGCATAAAGTGTCCTGTTCATCAAAGTCATCGCCGTCGTCAACTCCAAAACTTTCGTTTCGATTAATTTTTCCAGGATGCGGATGTCCTCCCGCTGCTCCATGTACCGCGTGTTCAGCGTCTCCACCGTTTTTGTTTGCTCGCCCAATTTGCTCTGAATATCAAAAACCGCGCTCACCACCAACCCGAATGTTTCCGGCGGAGGCGCCGGCGGTTCCACCACTTTCGATATCTTTACTTTCCCTGTAGGTTTCGCTGCGGTGGGCTCGTCGGCCATTTTTCGCTTCTCCCTTCGCCAGGCTTCGACACGAATTGAGTCTAAGTTTTTCCAAAGGAAATAAAAAGCGGAAAATATCCTTTCCGCACATGGTTGCTAACTTGCTCTTGCGGAAAAATCCTTGCGCGGCTATCCTGTCGATTGAAGCACCCGGTATTGCTGCTTCAAAGCTGAAATGCCAAATCCCAACGGAAATCCTTCCACCCTGAAGCCTTGGGGCCCGAATAATCCGCCGCCAATAAGCCCTGGCCGGCCGCGTAAACGGCCGATGACTGAAGAGTACGACGAATTGGTGCGAGAAGATTTGCCGGAGAAAGAACGCAAGGCTTTGGGATTGCCGGTTGGAACAACGTGGGGCCGCGCGATGGCGCTTGCTCGCGCACGCGAAGCATTAACACGCGGAGGAACGCTCGCGGCAAAAGAAATTGCGGATCGCATTGAAGGCAAGCCCACGCAGCGCGTAGAAATTCATTCACCTGAAGATCGTGGCTGGCAAGTACAAATTTCTTTTGAAGCGCCGGCGAAAACACGCATGCTCGAAGAGAAGATCGAAAACAAAGTGATCGAAGCCGCGGTGGTCGAGAGCGTTACGCAGCAGCTCGAAGATGAAGAATCGAGCAAAACTGGCGAGTAGTACCGCAATTAGTAGTGGCGAAGGTCCGCATAATTACTGCTACCCTGTAAGTTATTGAACACACACCACGATACATGGACCCCAGGTTAACCTTTTAGGTCTTATCAGACTGTGGCGTGCGACGACAGGCGAAAGTCTACCATCCGATTCTGCGCCAGAGTTCTCCCCCGACATAGACCAGGCGTCTATTGCGATGCAGTGGTTGCAGCGCATCAATCGCCTGTTTTGCTTGATCGGTATTTTCGAACGGCCCGGTTAAGATACATGGCACATTCTTGCTAGTCATCCACGCGATATAAAATACTTTTTCTTTTGGATCTCGCCAGTGTTGTTGCTGTTGATTCATGGCCGCAAGTTTACCACGGTCCAAGCAATAAAGTTGCCCGGTAGGTTCTACTCACCAAACATTAAATCCCAAGAATGCCGGCGATCCCAAGATGGCCGATTGACCCCCCTTTCAAATCCGTTTTGATTTCCTGGACTGGAAAATACTTTCCCGGTATTTTGCGCCAGAGAGATTTTGGAGGGTCAGGGTTTTCCGTATGGGAATGCATATGCGGAAAAATGGAAAATGGAATGCGCGAAATGATAAATGGTATCGAATGCCGAAAATGGTATGCGCGGAAAGCGTAACTAAAGCGTAACTAAAGCGAACGTTGATACATCGGTATGTATCCGTATTTTGCATGCATCGGCCAATCTTGTATTCAAATTATTCTTTGGCCCTAACTCCGAATTGTGTTGACAATCTTATAGGCTAGGTTCATACTTCTTACAGATTGGCCACAAGCGAGCCCGACCAAAGCTAGGCCAGTCGGAAAAGAGAATCACTCCATGAGCAAGCAATCCAAGTCAGCATCGCGTCGGTCAGCCAGTGCGCGCAAGGCGGCATTTGCCGCTTGGAAAACGATGAAATCTCAAGCGTATCTCCGCGCCGCCAAAAAGGGCCGCAAGGCGGTCGAGTCTTTTCTGGACAATCGGTAATTTCTTCCGGCCTGGGAGCGGATTATTTTTCCGCTCCCATTTTTTTTAGCTGGCCGCCTAGTGAGCATGAACCAAACTAGACGGCCAGTTAAGAAAAGAGAATCCATGCCTATGATTACAAAGCAAACCGTTCAGCGGACAGTGCGCGAACGATCGGAGAGAATCCGCCTCGCCGCAATGCGCTTTTGCAAAAAAGCAAACGGCGCGCGCATTCTGATTCCGTTCGCCGAATTGCCGAATCCCTGCTACATGTTCCAAACGGATGCGGACCTAGAATCTTTCCTTCGCCATAACAACCTACAGGCGGCGCTTGAGTCTTACTTAGCCGCCAAGAAACAGAGCATCTAACATGCTCCCATTCTTCGAAGTATTTTTGGTGCTGTTCCTTCTCGGGGATCTATTCCGCGATACTTTTTTGCGGGATGATTCGCGGGACCAAACGGTATGGGATGCCTGTCTCTATCCCGGGAGGAAAGCATGATTGGCAAACCGTTTCAAATTACCCCTAGCCTAGCCGCTAGGGTGCGCGCGCTACAAGAGTACGGATTGTCTCTCCGCACTATTGCAACGCGCCTCAGCATCGCAGAGAGTACCGCGCACAAGATAGCCCATAGTTCCTTGCGCGCACTTCCATCGGTGCGGACCCTCCGGTCAGGCAAACTCTGAACACACTAACCCTAACTGGCCGGGCCGCGAGCCCGGCCTTTTTTTTTGCTCCTACAGACTCCCAGCCAGCAACCTACTACCTAACTTGCCCTAGATTCTAAATGCGCCCTAATGCGCCCCTATTGCGCTTTTTTATTTTGCGCGCCTCTCTCCCAGTGCGGCCAGCATGCGCCCTAGCCTGCGATGCGATGCGGTTGCGATGCGTCCTAGGATGCGCGCTCATGCGACACAGAGCCGCAAGGCGCGACGATCTGCGATGCGATGCGGCTCATAACTTCTGGGATGCGATGCGCGCCAGGGCTCTTCTAGCCCCGCGAAAATTTTTGGGTAAAATTCGGGACTTTCAGGCGCGTTTGGACTCGAGGAATTTTTGGGGCAGGATTCTGAGTTTTTTTCTCCGTAGGAAGCGGGAGAGGGAGCGGTCGGCGGAATGGCCATCGGGGAAGGAATCGAGGAGGGAGGAATCGGCGGCGAGGGAGGGGGAGAGGAGGCCGGAGAACCAGGCGGATTTGAGGGCGGAATCGGTTTTACGTTCACGGGTCATGGGGACGGGATCCGCGGGCAAAAATTTGCCTTTTTCTTTAGGCCTAAGAGCAGGCCAGAATTGAGTGTGGCAAGGGAGGAGTGGAAGTCAATCAGGTAAACTCCGAGGGGGGGGGTAGTACTACTCGGGGAAAGAAATTAGTTTGGTCTTGTGGGTTTCATTTCGGGTTGGATTGTAGGAGCACAGGAAATCTCACAATGAGACGACTTGGCATCCTTGCCTAGGCAAAAAGGACCGCGCCTAGATAGTATGTGTTACCTACACCTAAACCAAACCCAAACCAAACCCAAACCTATCTAGGCAACCAAATTGGCTGCCTACGCAACAGCTAGGCATTGCCTAGACAGAAAACTTTTTCCCATGGTTTTTAGTGGTTTCCCACAGCAATCCACGGACGGATTTTGGAGAAAACAGAAATGAAACTTGACACGCTAGGACCATAGTACTAGTGTACGGCTCCTGCGGGGGGAAGGAGAACCGGTGAACGGTTTAGAACGAAATCGGTGAAGCGCTAGGCCGGGTAAAACCGGCTAAACCGTCCATCTTTTTCTCCCTCTATCCGCAGCCCGTTCTCCCTAGGTTTTCCTTCCTTCCTGCAGCTCTTTTTTTAGGTCGTTCATGCCCTGCTCGCATGTCAAGTTCCCGGACGGCGTAGTGGCGATCGTGAAGCATGCCGCCCGGCGTGCGCCGCGGTGCAAATTCTGTTCCGGGTCCCAGCCCGCCACGCTTGTTTGCGATTACGAAATAGGGCGTTCGCTCGGGGGCGCAATCTTCACCTGCGACCGCCCGGTTTGCCGGTACTGCGCGCGTTCGACGGCCGGCAAGGATTTTTGTCCCAAACATTTTTAAGATCCAGGGGGCCCGGGGAAATGGAACAATTCGCGGCTTTGGTTTTGGCGGTTTGCTTTTCCGTCCTCCTGATTTTGCTCCTGAAGAAAATCTTTACAGGAAAGAAATGAACGAACAGCAATTCACCAATGCTTTTCTCGAAGCGAAGCTGATGGCGTTGCAGGAAATGGTGGCGCTCGCTTCCGTCCGGCGCTGCATGTGTTGCGGGTGGCCGCTGGCGGGAGCCGAAGCGCACGGGTGCGTCCAGGGGAATTGCGCCTACCGGCCGGGACACACGGCACCCGAATACGAAGGCTGGCGAAGCCGCATGACCTTGCTGAAAGAAGCGAACGCGGCCCTGCCGGGGCTGCGCTAAAAAAAAGACCGGGAGGGGCTACGGCAAAAAGAATCATCGACGGCGATGCGGTCTGGGGCAGTTCGAAACTGGCGAACTGCAAGGAGGAATTCATTCCGGAATATACCTGGCTGTACGCGCTGGCGGACGCCAACGGCAATTTCGAAATCGGCGATTTGCGGGTGATCCACGGCAAAGTCGCCGCCATCCGGCCGCATTTCGGTATCGATACGTTGCGGCAAGTCTTGGACGATTTCCATCGTCACGGCTTGCTCTATATCTGGGAAGAGCACGGGAAGAAATACGGGCACTGGACCGGCAGCAACAAGCCCGGGCGGCTGCCGCCCAAATCCCAGCGCAACCATTACCCGAAACTGGACGTTACGACCCCCAGCGATAAAGCCATAGAAAAATACTGGAACGGCCTCAAAGCCGACCCGGAGACGCTTCGCTTATTCCCCGCTCCGGCAGCCCTCCAGGCCGAAGCCGCGGCCATCGGCAAAGAATATGCCGGGCGCGCCGAGGGAAACGGCGATGAATCCCAAAAATTCAAACAGGCCAAGTGGGAACTGTTCTGGGAGCTGTATCCGAATAAACAGGACGAGCAATCGGCAAAAACCATTTTCCTGTATTTGCCCGTCGCCGTCCTGGACGACGTGATCGCCGCCGTACTCGTCTACAAAGCTTCGCCGCAATGGCAGCAAGGATTCATCCAGAAAGCCAGGAAGTGGTTGCAGGAAGAAAACTGGAAAAAATCACCTCCAAAGGAGAATACCAATGCCCGACGAATCATCGGACCTGCCGGCCGTACCACCGAAGAATACCGAAATCGTGCCCAGAAAGCCGCCAAAACCCTTAGACTTGACCATCCGTGAAGGGCTTTTCCGCCTCGCCGTGCTATTCGATCGCGAGGTGAATGAAGCTTGGGAGCCGCTATGGCTGGAAAGTCTGGCGGACGTGGATCCGCCGCTCCTGGAACTCGCTTTCGGGCAATTGATGAAAACGTTCATTCCTAGCATGGCCTGCCCTTTCCCGGCACCCACCCATGTCTGGGATATTTTGAAGGGGATAGAAGAAACCGCCGACAGGGAGGAAAACGAAGATTCCTGGCAGGAAGCCCTCAAAGCGATCGACAAGAATTATTATCCCGATCTCGGCCGCGGACCGAAATTCACTCCCAGAAGCGCATACGCTATCCGCTCCGCCGGCGGCGTCGCTTATCTCGCCACGGCCACGCGCGAACAGCTTGTGTGGGCCAAAAAAACCTACATGGAAGCCTATTTGCTCCATATCGCACTAGAAAAATATTCCCAGCCGGGGGGATTCCTCTCTCCGGAAATGCGGCCGTTGCTCGAGAAGGCCATGAAAAAATTCAGGGAGAAGCATGGCTAGCCCAAAAATGACGCAGGCCAAAGCGATCGCTCCGGCTTTGCCGAACAACCATGAAGCCGAACGTTCTGTCCTAGGCGGCATTTTGGCCAACAACCAAGCCTTGCTCGCCGCCCAGGAGCTCCTCGAGCCCGAAGATTTCCACTATGCCCCGCACGTGCATATCTTCGGGCATTTCCTGGCCCTGCACACCGCCGGGATCCCCGTCGATCTCGTTACCGTCAACGACCGCCTGGCCCAGGAACAGGAACTCGAGGCCATCGGCGGCACCGCCTACCTCGCGAGCCTGGTCGACGGCATGCCGAAAATTTCGAACGTCGAGCATTACGCGAAAATCGTCAAGGAAAAAGCCGTATTGCGGCAGATCATCCGCATGGCCGAAGCCGTCCAGCTCCATGCATTTGAAGGAGAAACCTCGGCCGCCGTCCTCGAAGAAGCCCGCAGCCGGCTGAACCAGCTGCAGCAACTGCAGTCGGCCGGAAGCCTCCGGCCGGTCATGGGCATCGTCAAAGGGAATTTCGAGCGGCTGGAGAAAATCTATAAAGAAGGCAAAAACGTTACCGGACTCCCTACCGGCTACGGCGAACTCGATAAAGCCCTTGCCGGCCTCCAGCCCGGGGAACTAACGATCCTCGCGGCGCGCCCCAGTTGCGGGAAATCGTCTTTGGCCGTGAACATCGCGGAAAACGTGGCCATCCGGAGCCACCAGCCGGTCGCGCTGTTTTCCCTCGAAATGAGCGCCGATTCGCTCCTCCTGCGCTTGCTTGCGTCTCTAGCCAAAATCAATGCGCATAAATTCAGGACCGGGCACCTCACCAAAGAAGACTGGCAGAGAATCGTTACCGCGCTCGCGACGATCGCTCCGGCCCCGCTGTGGATCGACGATTCTTCCCTCGCTACCGTCGGTGAAATCATGGCGCGCGCAGAACGCGTCCAAAACGAGCATGGCCTGAGCCTGGTGATCGTGGATTACTTGCAGCTGGTAGCTAGCTCGCGGCATCTGCGCAGCCGCCAGGAAGAAGTTGCCGACGTCAGCCGCGGCTTAAAAGCCTTGGCGAAAAATCTTGGCGTGCCGGTCGTGGCGCTGAGCCAGCTCACCCGGGCTCCGGACAAAGAAGACCGCGCTCCGCACCTATCCGATTTGCGCGAGAGTGGGAGCCTTGAACAAGATTCGGACGTGGTCTTGTTCATCCACCGCCCGAACCTGTACAAACATAGCGCCACCCAGGAAGAACGCGACGAAGCCGAACTGATCATCGGCAAGCAGCGCAACGGCCCGACGGACATGGTCCGGTTCGTGTTCCTATCCAATTACACGCGGTTCGAGGAAGCCGCCCCGGACATGTTCGGAGAACCGCAATGAAGTGCTTCCATTGCCAGGAACCGATCGGCCCGGAAGATCCCGTGCATCGGTATCCCGACGGCGACCTGGCGCACAAGAACTGCTTTATGCGGACAATCATTGGGAGCGTCGCGCATATCGAGCGGCGCTGCGGGTGCTATATCCTCGATTCCGGGGAAACCGATCCGGAAGGCTTGACGGTGCGCCAGGCTGCCGACGCCGCGGTGGCCGCCTGGGAACACCAGCAGAAATTATTGGTGAACTAAACAAATGGCCCTCCGGCTGACCAAACGCGAATGGGATTTGCTGGCGCTGCTTGAGCGCAACCTCACGGACCGCCAAATCGCCGAGCAGTTGTCGATCAAAGTGCAAAGCGCCAAGAACGCCGTCTGCAGCTTGAGAAAAAAGCTCCACGCTCCCAGCCGGCTCGCGATCGCGAAATTGGCAAAAAAGAGAATGTTCCGATGAATGTCAGCGAAATCCGGGCCAAATACTGGCGCTTGCGGAACCTTATGCAGCAGCAAGGCGCGGTCACCCCGACACTCGACCGCGAAATCGCCTTGACGCAACTGGAAATCTTGACGGAAATCGCCGCGCAGCTGGCGGAAGCCAATGCCGTGCTGGCGCGGATCGGCGTGCTCAATTTCGAACAGGTAGCCTTGCAGGTGGGCGAATTTTTCCGCGAAATCGAGGACATAAAAGAATGACTTTTCCAGTCGAGCAGGAACGCATCACCGCGATCCTCAAAATCTTGAACGTGCCAACGATTGTCGAGTTGGGCGCGCACGAAGGCGAAGACATGGAATGGATGCTCGAGGCTGTCGGCGGGAAGCCCGCGCGCGCGGTGATGGTCGAAGCCGACCACGTGAATTTCATGAAGCTGGTCACCCGCGGGCTCCCCGGGAATCATTATTATCTTCACGGAGCCATCGCGGGTCACGATGGCACGTGCGATTTCTGGGAATGCCGCGATTCCGGTGGGGGGTTCGGATCGATTTATCCGCCGCTTTCAGGCTTGAGCGTGCTGCCGGCACAATTCAAAAAAATTACGGCCATTCCCTGCCTCACCTTCGACCGTCTTTTTGCCGATGCCGGGCTCGACGAGATCGATTTGCTGTGGGTGGACATCCACGGGGCCGAAAAAGATATGATCGCGTTCGGGAGAGAAGCTTTGAAGCGCACGCATTATTTGTTTGTGGAATGCTTCGATACTCCGGTATATGAAGGGATGGCGACAAAGGCGGAGCTCCTCGGCATGCTTCCTGGATGGACGGTCGTTGAAACGTTTCCTTGGAACATGCTGGTCGTCAACGATCATTTCGAGGGGAAATCATGACACTGAAATATGCCACCGGAGTGATGAAAGGCCGGCCGCTTGATTCGGCGAACATGCCCTACCGCATCATCGAGCGCAATGGCGAAGAAGTGGCGCTATTCAATAACGGAGCGATGGCGCGGTTCTATCGCGATCCGCTATTGCCACCACTGACTTCCCTGGCGTATCCGCCCTTACCTAAGCCACTTCCACCCATGCCGGCGGCACCGCCTCCGCGAAACATCGTATCGCCGGTGCTCAGTTCCGATCCCTGGCCGGCCGATGGCCGGACGCCGGTAACCATGGCAACCGAAAAAGTTCCGGATGAGCCATCGTGCGGAGAAGCAGGGCAGCCGGAATTGGCGATAGCGCCGGAATTTTTAACCCGGTATCCCCGCTGGACGATCGCGAAATACGGTCCCGGACACCACCGTCACTGGTCAAATCCCGTCTATGCGGTTCAAGAAGATGGCCGGATCATTTACAATGCCGACCGTTTGGAGGTTGGCACCGGGCTGAGAGAGTATCTGTGGCTGTATCAAAAACTTCGCGAACTGGGCCGCGGGCGTCTCCGGGCGCTTGCCGAAGCGCGTGCCATCTATTTCCTGTGAGGGACCGCATGAATCTCAAAGAAGAGCAGTTGCTCCACAACCTGGCTTCGCGCATCGCTCCGAGCGAAGGCCTGGTAAACCATTACGTCCGCCAACAGGTCATCGAACACGGCAAAAAGGTGCTGGCGGAGCATTTACTGCCGCTGCTTGAAGCCATGCGGAGGAAAAGAATCGGCTGGATGGATTCTACCGATTTTGCTTACGAGCTGGGGCATGCCCTTGGCGGCAGCAAGGTGTATGCGGACGAGGCGGACTGCAAGAAGAATTGCCCGTGCGTCGCCCATCCGGACATGACTCAGGCTTGCGAAGCGCAGCGCGTGGTGGTACTGAACGCCGAGGAATGGGACCATGCCTGGGCCAAGCTCGAATCGATTGCCTGGTGAAAAAGAATGACCCCAGCGTATCGCATCGAAAAATTTGAGGATCTGGACGATACGAAATTCTGTTATTTCAAGCAAGAAGGCATCTGGTATCTGTACATGCCCGGTTGTGGCCTGGGGAATCTGGCCAATCACAAAATCGTCGAGCACGAAGACGGGACGATCACGGCAAGCCCGTCGATACTGACGACCGGGCACGATTCCGGGAAGCCGGTCGAAAAACACGGCTATCTTGAAAAAGGCGTTTGGCGGGACTGCTGAAAATGGGCTTGTACAATTTCAAACCGATGTTTGCAGGAGCGATCCTCGCCGGGAAGAAGAAGCACACTATCCGCGCGGCGCGGAAGTATCCCGACAAGCCTGGCGACACGCTCTACCTCTACACCGGGCTGCGCACCAAAGAAGCGAAGCTACTTATGGAAGTTGAATGCGTCAAGGTGGAGCAAATCAATATCTGGCCCATCATCCGGGCGCTTGGAAGTCTAAAGACCATGGGCATAACGATCGATGGCGTGGAACTGGATGATTCCGAATGCGACCATTTCGCGCGCCGCGACGGTTTCAAAAGCCTTCGCGAGATGATGAAATTCTGGACCACGCCGAAGAACCGGCTGCCGTTTAGCGGAGAAATCATTCATTGGCGGGCACGATAATGGGCACGACGACGCTACCGACCACTCTCAAATGTATTTCCCTCTGGCAGCCGTGGGCAAGTCTCATAACCGACGGCAGAAAACAGATCGAAACGCGCCACTGGCCCGCGCCGGCCTGGCTCATCGGGGCGGAACTGGCGATTCATGCGACCAAATATGTCGACCGCTGCATGTGCGCTTCCTGGGGCTATTCCGCCGACAGCATACCGCGCGGCGCCGTGCTCGGGATCGTACGGCTCGATAAGTGCGAACGGTTCACGCAGGACTTTTACAAAGAAATCATGCTGTACCAGGAAGGCCGCTACGGGGATTTTACGCCGGGGCGCTTCGGATGGTTCCTGACGCTCGTCCGTAAATTCGACAAGCCCTTCCCGCAGAAAGGCGCGCAAGGAATCTTCAATTGGGAGGTGCCGGGTGGACAATAAAACCGGAGGTATTCTCGAAGTGGGCACTTTGGACGGCGAAGTCGTAGTGAATCATCCGGATTTGCAGCCGGACGCGAACGGCGTTGGGCATATCGTTTTCTCCCCGGACCAGGCGCGGAATCTTGGCTACCTCCTCATCCGGAAAGCGGAGGAAGCGGAACAGGAAGCCCGGCAAAAATATTGGAAGGAACGCGAACTGAAACCCCGCCCCGTTGACTGAATTCGTCTGGGAAGGGACCGACAAGCAGCTGGGCACATGATTGGATTCCGGCGGGATAGTTGACCGCCAGGAGGAGCGTGGGCCGGTGGGTACGATGGAAAAGGGACCGGCCTCCGCTCTAAAGAAAGGCTAAAGAAAGGCTAAAATGGGCTTCGGCGTCGACCGCACGAGCAATCGCCGATGGAAGCGCCGGCGAAACTATGTGAACGTCATGCGGCCGCTGATCCAGATGAACCGGCCGGCAGGCGGGATCTTCAAGGCGGTGCTCGCGACGCGTCCCGGGCTCGACCCCGAAAAAGCCAAGAGACTGGTCGACGCGCTTTTCGATATGAAGCAGGACGAGGAGCGGCGATGAGCGATTGTGGAATTTGCATCGGAGCGGAACCGGAAGGCTCTTGTGAATTCTTCCACGTGGAAGTTCGCCGGGCCCGGAAGCCGCACAAATGCAGCGAGTGCAGCAAGGAAATCCTATCTGGCGAGCGTTATGAGCATGCCACCGGCAAGTTCGAAGGGGACATGTGGGTAGCCGACACGTGTCTGATTTGCGCGGAAATTGCGGAAGCGTTCTACTGCAATGGGAGAATCTTCGGCGGCGAACTCTGGGACCAAATGGATTATTGTTTCGAAGGGATGACCACAGGTTGTCTCGAGCGTTTAACGACAGCGGCGGCAAAAGAAGAACTCCTGCGGCGCTGGAACCAATGGAAATTTGGGGAGTGAAACGTGACCATCGTTGTGTGGTTCCGTAACGGCGAACTTTATAAGGCCCAGGCCTGCAGTTCGCGCTCTTGGCGGCGTACGGCGAACAGTTGGAACGAATACGCGCAACTGTGGAACGGCCGTTTCGGCTACGAGAAAAACGTGGTGGGCGTCATCTCCGGGGCGGACGCGGCGAAACTCATGCAGCCTCACCGCGCCCTGCCGAAGCATACCGCTCCGGGAATTCTAGCCGAGCAAAAGCGCATCCGGGAACTGATGCGCGTGGCCCCTTGGGGAAATTGGAAGAATTGATGAACGGCAAGAAAAGAGACCCGCCCGTCCTGACCAGGAGCCAGGAACTCGCGGCCTTGAAAGAGGCAGCGCGGCCCTTCAAGTTCGGCTTTATCCTCAGAGGGCGCGATGGGGAAGTGGTCTGCATCAATTGCGATTATGGGAGCCTCCAATTCATAATGGATTCGGTCGAGACCAGGCCCGATTTTGTGCGCTGGTTCCCGTCGCGCGAAACCATCGAACACGAAGCCGACAAGCTCTATAGCGATCGGCGGCAATTCCGCCGGAGGGAGTGATGCTCTTTTATTGGCTGATCGTCGCCTTGAAGCGCTTCGTATGGTTTTTGCGGATTCCCAAGCCGGAAGAACTTGCACGGATCGATCCGAATGCGCGCTGCCCGGTATGCGGCGCTCGCGAAGGGCGTTTACGGTGCGTTCTCAAAGCCAAACCGGGTCCAACCGCGAAAAACCCCGTCATCGGCGGGCAGATTCTTTGCCAGCATACGTGTGCGGTCGACGGCGCGCGCTGGTTCGATTCTCCGATCGCCAAAGCCGTCGATCCCTCGAAAGTATTGCCATCGGTGGCGCGGACGGATCTCGAAACAAAAGAAGACCGGCAAGCATTCCTGCAGGAAGAAGGGGAAACTGCATCTTCCACATAGTACATATTTGGAATACACTGGCCCACTAAATGGCAAACGGCCGCACCGGTCTCGTCATCCGTCCTGTTGCCCAATTGGTGCAAGGACTCACATCGCTGTATCAGCGCCCGCCAGAAACCATCCGCGGCATCGATCAAGACAGTTGGTATTCTCCCCTGCAGCCGGTGCGCCCGCTAGCTCCCCCGGGAACCGAGCCGCGCGGCTTCCAGACGTGGGCCGGGCAGAACCTGATTTTTACCCCGCGGGCCGACGCGGAATTTTCCGCCGCCGACCTGAAAGCGCTCGCGACGTATCCGCTGGCGCGCATCTGCATCGAGAACGTGAAAGACACCGTGACGCGCGCGCCCTGGGAAATCCAGATGCGCGCCAACCCGATGGAGTCGCGCAAGGACGTAGCGCAGCGCGCCAAAGACAACAAAGACGACCTGATCAAACTGAACCGGTTCTTTGAATATCCCGACCGCGAGCACAACTGGCAGGAATGGCTTCGGCCGCTGCTCGACGATCTGCTGGTCATCGATGCGCCCAGCATTTTGATCAGGAAAACATACAAAGGAGAAATCGCGGAACTCCCTACGATAAGAGGGGAGATGATCACGCGCTATATAGATAACAACGGATTTACGCCCATGCCGCCGAGCCCGGCTTATGCCCAAAACTGGTGGGGCTTGCCGCTGGTCGACCTAACTACGGACCAACTCGTTTACAAGCCGCGCAGCATCGTGCCCCGCAATACGCTGGCCTCTCAGCTATACGGGAATTCCGTGACTGAACAACTTGCCCCGGAAATTCAAATCGGCATCAAACGCATGCAGTTCGTTCTTGCCTACTATTGCTACTCCGATGATACCGAAGTCTTGACAAAACGCGGCTGGTTCCGTTTTGCAGAAACAAATGAGAATGATGAATTTGCGACACGTCAAATTCAAACAGGAATCTTTGAGTGGCAAAAAGCATACGACACTTTTTATAAACATTACGAAGGGGAGATGGTCCACTTTAAGGGCCAAAGTTTGGATCTGCTCGTTACACCAAACCATCGGATGCTTGTTGATTCACTGCCTCGCGCTCTTGGAAAAGGCAAGCCTGGGCGCAAAAAAGAATTTGTCATTGAAGCCGATGCACTGGCAGAAGTGTATTCCGGACGCACCGGAATCCCGCAGTCATCTGTATGGATGGGAACTGAGATTTCTGAGAAGGTGTTCAAGTCAACAAAAAAGCGAAGTGGCCCAGATCCACTCGAAGTCCGCATGACTGGTGACCAATATTGCGCTTTCATGGGCATGTATTTAGCAGAAGGCTCTACGCGCAGAAGGTCTATTCAGATTGCCCAAAAGAAAAGAGATACACGTGGCAGTTATGAACTCTACCTAAAACTGCTTGCGGATATTCTCGGTGACGAGCCATGTTATTCCGGCCATCAGTTCGAGTTTCAGCGCCGAGTGCTCGTTGACTTTCTGAAACCACTTGGCCATTCGCATCAAAAATTCATCCCGGATGATATTCGCGATACCACCACGCGCCAATTGGAGATTTTTTGGAAGTATTATTGGATGGGTGATGGATGCGCTTCCGGAACTCCGCAGGTGTTCACAGTCAGTAAGAAACTAGCTGACCAACTCACAGAAATCATCCAGAAGATGGGTGATGCTTCAACAACATGGACACGCAAGGCGCAAACCGCAAAGTTTCCCGATAGCCGTTCAGGTAAATCTCGAATTGGCTGGATGGTCACGCGCCGTAAAGGCATAAATACGCGCGGATGGACCGCAACCCGCGAACAATATAGCGGCCCCGTTTGCTGCGTCTGTGTTCCCAATAAATTCCTTTATGTCCGTCGCAACGGAAAAGTTGCATGGTCCGGGAATACCGAAGGATCCGTTCCCGGCGTCGTTCAAGTCGTTCCACGTGGAACCTCACCCGACCGCATCGAAGAAGCGATGGAATGGATGAACTCGCAGCTGGCCGGGAACCTCGCGAAGCGCAACCAGTGGCGGCTCGTGCAAGGATTCAACGAACCAGGCAAAATCGACCAGATTCTTTTCCCGAAAGAGCCGCTCCTGGCCGGGCTCTACGACGAAAAGCATATCCGCGAAATCGCTTTTGGCTACGGGACAAGCCCCCAGCGGCTGATGAAGATGATCCGCACGGAAGGCAAATCGTCTTCGGACGCCGCCGAAGTCGAAGGGACGCTTCCCTGGGTGCTCTGGGTCAAAGGGATCATCGATTTCATCATCCAGCGCAAGATGGGCATGACCGATTATGAAATCGCGATCAACCCCTATGCCGAGCCGGATCCGCTGAAGAATGCCGCGGCGCTTACGATGCTGGTCGGGAAAGCCGTGCTGACCCCGAACGAAGCCCGGAAGCGCGTTGGCGAGGAATTGCGGCCGGAGCCGGAAGCCGACCAGCTCGGGGTGATCAGCGGGACCGGATTCATTCCGGTGGGCGTCGCTCCGGCAACCGCGGGATTGATGGTCGATGAAAAGGGAAATATCAAGCCGCATCCGGTAACGCCCACGGCACCGCCTATGAAACCCGCAACGAACGGCGCCGGCGGGCACAATGCCACGCGCGGCGGAACCCCCGTCAGCCAGGAAGCTGGTGGCGGCCGGTCGACGGGAAGAAACACCGGGGCCGAGAACGGCAAGGAAAGCCTCGACGGTAAAAAAAAAATTCGCGAAGCGTTATTCGAAAAGCGGCTCGGATCGCGTATTGAAGCCGGCGTACTGACGGCCGAATCCGAACAAGCCGTCCACGCCATCCAGCATGCTGTACGTAAAGTGTTCAATTCCCAGCTCACGTCCGTTTCCGGCCGGTTCCAGAAGATCCTCGGCAACATTCTCGAGAAACGCAAATATGGAAGCGTCCAATTCAATCTATCGGCCGATGATGCCCAGCGGGTGCTGGCGATTCCAGTCGAGGAAGAAGATTTTGCCAAAAAGGGGAGGGATGTCGCTCCGCACGTCACCGTACTTTGGGGTTTTCACGCCGAAGTGACCGCCAAACAAATCAACAAAATCACCAAAGGAATTGGCGATATAGAAGTTACGATCGAAGGACTTGAAGCTTTCCCGGTTGGTGAAGATGGCGTGCCTTTGGTAATTCGAATCGAAAGCGAAAAATTGCGAAAGTTACACGAGGATCTGAAAGTACTCCCGCACACAGAAACCCATCCGGAATATAAGCCGCACATTTGCGTCGCGTACTTGGATCCGAAAGCCGACGCACAAAAATATGTGGATGCCGGCAGCGGGATCGAAGGCGAAGTATTTACGCTGAGGAATTTGGTTTATAGCGGAATCGATTACACCGTACAGGACCTCGGGAAACTGATACTCCCGAGCGAACGGCTTCGCCGCCTTGGGATTTAACCATGCCTGCCATGCCTTATCGTTGCACGCCTCTTCCTGACTGACCAAATCCCGCCCAGCCAACCCACTCCGTGCCGCCATAATCTTACACCCTAAAATAGTCCTTGACAATCTATATTCAAAGACTCTAAGTTATCAGCTCCGAACATCGCAAATCGTGGCTCGGCCAATTAAAACGATTGCGTAAAAAGGAGCATTTATGAACCGTGAATTATTTTCCCTGGACAGTCCTGAGGTAACGATCCGCAAGAAAATTGAATCAATTGCCGCAAATGCTTCGCCGAAAGATAGCGCCGATCTCGAAGAGCTATTGGCTATAGCTAAAGCTGGCCACGAAGCTAGCAAGATACAAACACTTTCCCCGTGCGTATGCGCGTTGTTATTTATGGCGACCAATGAGCACAACCGTGATCTTGACTCAAAGTGGGTTGCGGAACTTGTTCGGCGCATGACTACTGGGTTATGGAAATTCAACTGTGCCTCGATTGGTTTTTACAAAGATGGCACTCTGGCTGATGGTCAAAACCGACTTGCCGCCGCGGCGATGGCGGGATACTCGCTTAAAGTAACCATTGTATGCGGAATGGCGCGCGATGCGATCGATACTGTCGACAATCCTAAGGTGCGCCGTGCGTCCGACGCAGCCAAAATGGATGGGATCTTGAATGCGAGACTAAAGGAAATAATCATTAAAGTGAGTGCAACATACCGCGTCGCCGCAGGGAATCGCCAGGCTGCATTGAAATCGCCGCAAGAAATCAAGCAGGAAATGGAACGGCAAGATGCGATCCTTGACACGGCGATCCGTATAGCTGAAAAGTCGATGGAGGGACAGGTAAAGCCAATATTGAAATTAGATAAGATTTCTACGATGGCCTATCTTTTTCTTCTTTGGCAATGGCCGGAATCAGAACTATTGGAGAAGCTGAGACGTCTACAGTCCGGAGCGAGTCCCGATGGTACGGAGGACGTGCTTGTTCAGGCCGGTAAAGTGATCGAAGATGCCCAGGATGCAAGCGAACGTAAAGAGCATCTCAGTGTTGCCAAGCAACTAGGAGTCGCAGCATTTGCGCTACGGGAATTTTCCTTTGGCAGGGTATACAAATTAAGTATATTTAAGAAAAATGCCACCGCCGGCCCAATCGAAGTTCAATATCCTGCGAGCGCAAAGCAAGACGCGGCCGATTAAAACAAGGCGGAGTCCTCCGGCCGGTTCCGGAATCTATAGGACCAATACGAAACAGCTCTCGCACTGGTGCAATGAAAGATGGCGGACACGTTCCAACTCGACTGGCGCCCTGAGCCGGCGCTGTACACCAAATCGCAGGCCGCGACTTTTTTGGGCATTTCGATTCGCACCGTCAATAACCTGCTTAAAGCAAAGGAACTGGTGAGGAGGAAGATCGGCCGTAAGACACTCATCCCCAAAACCAGCTTGGAAGCATTTCTAAAAAGGGATCACAAAACACGGGATTAGCTGGGCAACCCCTGGGGTTCCAAAGGAATACATGATTCCAGAATCTGAATTAGAAGAGCAACTTAATTGTTTTATTGGTAAACTGTCAGGATGCGGTCATGCATCGGTTATTTCGCACGTCTCGATTATCAGCCAACCGGAAGATACATCGGTGGGAATTGCCACAGTGCCAGTCAATCCCCCGTACGACCCGGACATTTTGCCGGGTCCGGACAAAATGTCCGGGTCTACAAATGCCCTGACCAGACAGAGACATGGGGCATTTTATACATTTCCGCGAGCGGAAGAACTAGCCGTCTTTATAAAAAATTTGCAAACCAGGTCATATCTAGCAAGCTCAATTAAGCGGTCCGGTAGCCAAGATATCTGGAACCTATTTTTAACTCTTATGGACAACGGCCTTCTTATATCGACATCCGAGGTCTTTGCGAAACCTACCCTTCGCACCCTATTCCCCAAGTTAAACCACAGAACTCGACTGCGATACGATTTAACCAAAACCGATGATTTGATTGCCGTGCGTGATCGGATTTTGCCAATAGCCATAGCGGCAAAGGAACGAATCATCGCACATCCAGCAACGACGGAGTCAATCATTATTGACGGGCTCCGCAAACAAACAGATATCCGTATGTACGAGGAACGTAAAAAACCTCTTCAAATAAACGAGAAGCGAACCGTAATGTATGGCGAGGTTTTATGGCCGCGCCCAAGCGGGCATGTTTACAACTATGAGGAACTTAATTGTGCAATCTGGTGGTTTAAAGACCTGGACAGATGGATGGTTCCTGGAGAAAACATAAAGACTCGGATGAATTGTATTCGTTTGTCAATTTTACATTTGGATCAATTCGCCAGAGACCATCTCAAGGAAAGGGCTAGAATGGAAAACGTATTTGGATTAATCAGGACGATCTCACGATGCGCGGAGAGGCAGCCTAATGGTGAGTGTGAATTTGCAGCTACTCCAAAAACTGTATATTAGCGGGAATTGTTTCCCTGGGGGGAAAAAATGACATCCGCGCAACTGCTGAATCAGCGAGAAGCGGCCGAGAAACTCGGCCTTAGTCCAAAAACTTTGGAAAAGTGGCGATCACTCGGCACGCCTCGACTGCCCTTTGTGCGCTTGGGCTCCGCAATCAAATACCGCGAGTCGGATATCGAGCAGTTCATTCGCAAGAGCGTTGTCGGCGGCGAGCAGCCGAAGGCGCGCGTTAGGACAAAGGGACAATTATGAAATCAGCGGAAGAAATGACCGATGAAGAACTTTTCCGAACTTGTGCAGAAGGCATGCCGGCCGCGACAGAACTTATAGAATTATTGCTCAGGGCAAAAGTTTTTGAATGTCTGGTATGCGAATCAAATAGTGTAGGGATCGCCAGCAAAGCTTGGAAATATTGCCCGAATTGTGGCTCGACCACTCTCAGCTACATAGGATCGCTATGAAGATAACCACTAGTAAAACCAAACCAAATAAAAAAGGTGACAGTTGGTCGGTTCGCACCGTTGTTACCTTGGAGTCTGAAGGGTTGGACGACGAACTGCTAAAAAAATTAGCTCCAGCTCTTTGTACGGCGTTTAAGACGCTCACCATTGAGATTAGGGGCAAGGACTCTTACCTCGTAACAACGACCAGGAACTTTGATTGAGGAGGCAATATGGAACGTAAATCTTTTCTTCGCACCATTCTGCTATCGCCGTTCGCGGTGCTGGCGGCAAAACTGAAGGCCGTTTGCTTGTGGCCTAGGCCAACCGATATTAAGATGACGGTAGATTATTCTCCGGGCATGCCCGGATTACTTCCTCCTGGTATAGCCTGGGATTGCCAATCACAACCCACGCGCCTAACGCTTAAAGAGGCTGCCGCCATAGTCGGTGAACCGAACGGCGAACTGGGAGGCTTTCTGTTTAATGTGGAGGATTGCCAGAAATGCGGTCTTTTACACCCAAAGCAGCCAACAACAGAGCAGGTGACGGCGTTTAAAAACAATATGCGGCAATTTCGAGAGACTGGCACTATAACACTTCCTGACGGACGGTGGCTGAGGATCAATCATGGAGCGTAAATCCTTTTTCAAAGTTCTGTTCGGCGGGATCATCGGCCTCTTTGTGGCGCCGGAATTGAATGCAGCGGCTGACGACCAAATGTGGGCGGACGCAATTGCTTACAAGCGAGCCCGGGAAGTGATTTTGAACGAACCAGTAGAAGCCGGCCTGTTCTACCCCGAAACCGAACTTTGGCGGTACGGGACCTGGGATTTGATGATAAAAATGCGTAATCTCGCCAAAGTACCAACATGCCTATGGGATTTTCGGCCTGCTGATGCAGCATCTGCTGATGTAGCAAAGAAGCTTCGGCGAATTTATTTTGACGATAAGGAATTCGAAGTCGAAGTTCCATCTCGGGGCATCGAAGAAGCCATGGGATGGATGAACTCGCGGCTGGCCGGAAGATAACCTTGACGAGTCGGCAATTCTGAAGTCACAATCCATCCGTGCCTTACTCTAGTGAGTCGCAGGTCCCTAAATACGTTCCCTCGTCGCGCCGGCGTCAATGGTTGCACGTCTTTAACAGCGAGTGGAAAAAGCATCAAGGCGATTCCGCGGCCGAGCGCGAACGCATCGCCTTCAGTTCGGCTAATTCCATCGCCGGGCCCCATGCTTCGAAAAGCTACGCGAAGCTGCTCCGGAAGTCTCTCGATGACGATGTGCAAGCCTTCGCCGACGCTGTGATTGCCGCGCTAGAAAAAGAATGGGAAAGCTTGCCGCTCGAGGTCCAGCCGGCACTCGAATCCGCGATGCTCTCCGGGATCGGCCAGGGAGCTCTGCAGATTGAATTCTCCACTGCCGGCATGATCGCATCGGCCAACACCACTGCCGAAAATTATGCTCGCGAGCGTGCCGCCGAAATGGTTGGCATGAAACGGGACGTCGAAGGGACCCTCGTTCAGAATCCGGACGCTAAATGGGCAATATCAAATACGAGCCGTGATAAAATACGTGAAATTATTGCTGACGCCTTCACCGAAGAGACTCCGCTTGAAGAAATAAAATCAGCTATTCATGAGGCACTGGAAGAAGAGGCAACCGGTAGTGGTATTTTTAGCGAAGCGCGAGCGGCCATGATTGCTAGAACGGAAATCAGTCGGGCGCAAGCCGGGGGAAATTTTTCGGCCTGGATTCAGTCGGGGCTAGTGAGGAAAGTGAAATGGCTCACATCGAATCTTGAACCTTGCGACGAATGTTTAACTAACGAAGCTCAAGGAGAAATGGAAATCAATAAACCATTTGCCAGCGGCTCGGTGATGCCGCCAGATCATCCGAATTGTGCATGTGTTTTAATCGTTACAGAAGTTTCAGGTTAAATATTTCCATGTTCTTCGCGTGGCGGCCTGCCACGCTACGGTTCTATCCACCCCGAAGCGGAATCCCAAGACCGTTGCATTGATTCCTTCTTTGTAAAGCCTTCGTATCTCAATAACATTTTCTGGTGTGAGCTTTGCTTTACAATTCCTTTCTCCGCGCATGCTTCTCCCGCGTTCGACCATATCCTCCGAATTCTTCTTCTTTGTACCAAGATAAAGATGCATATACCAAAAACAAGAACGATTGTCGCAATGATGCAGAACAAACTTGCCTTTCGGGATTGGTTTTACAAACAGCCGATATGCTATTCGATGGACGAATTCCTTTGGACCATTCTCTGACCGAATCCTTGCATATCCGGTTTTCTCAAGACGGCCATCCCAGAATAGACATTTATTTGATTTGTGTTCTTTGACCCGGTGAATCAACCATTGAAACTGTACCGGTTTGCCATTAAAGTGAGAGCGCATGGTTGAGTCCTCCAACGACTCGTTATGCTGGCGGGCGCGCTGCTTTCAACAGCCGTCCGCCGCTTGATTTTAACAGAAACAGCCTAAGTTTTTATTCCCCGCAGCCTAAGTTTCTAATGCTGCCAATCCTAGTTATAAGAAATTAGTTGTATGTGGTGCATTTCTTCGATACGGTTTTTGTGAAATGTCTGACCTCTTAAAATTCCTCCCTTTTACAAAGGTGAATGCCGCCAAGCGCGAAGTGTCGGGCATCGTCACCGCCGAATTGCCCGATAAGGATCTTGAAGTTTGCGATTATGAAAAATCCAAGCCCTACTACCAGGCGCTGATCACGGAAATGTCAAAAGCCACCGACGGCGCGAATATCATGCCGTTGCGAGAAATGCATCAGCTTTCCGCGGTGGGCAAGGGCATCGGATTCAATTTCGATGACTCCGACAAAGAGATCGAAATGACTTTTAAGGTAATTGACGACGATGCCTGGAAAAAAGTCGAAGAGCGAGTTTACACCGGTTTTTCTCAAGGCGGCCGCAAAGTCGGCAATCAAGTTCCCGATCCGGTTTTCAAAAACTGCATGCGCTACGTGGCGAATCCGTCAGAAATTTCTTTAGTCGACAACCCCTGCCTCCCAACGGCTCACTTCGCATACATAAAGACCGACGGAAGCATTGAAATGCGCAAGTTCCTCAAGACGGAAGTTCCTGGATCCGATCCGCGGATCGCGGCGCTCGAGGCCGAAGTCAGCCTCTTGAAGGCAGTCAAAGCGACGCCGATTACGACAGGGATCATGCCCGCGGCAGCAGCAGCAGCAACGCCAGTCAAGAAAACCAAGCGAATAGGCGGAAAGGATTTAGAGAGCACGGCTTTTGCGCATGTTCCCGACCTCGACAAGACGGAAACTTGGGACTATCCGGTGCACGAAGCCGGCTATGTCCGCCGGAGCATTGCGAAGATGGTGGCCGCGCCGGAAAAAGAGAAGGCCAAAGTACGCGGCAAGATCGTTGCTGCCGCCAAGAAATTCGGGGTCGATGTGACTACCGAGGAAACGAAGATTGCCGCCATCCGCACCCTGATGCGCAAGTCCGCGCGGGTTTATCTGAATCAGAACCTGGAAAAGATTGCCAGCCAGCGCTTGGCCGCGCTCGACGCCGATATGGGGAAGCTGGCCAAGGGCATGTGGGAAGTTTCGCGCTTAGCCTGTTCGCTCGAGGAACTGGCCTGCCTGGTGTTTTCGGTTGCCTGCGAGCAGGAATACGAACTGGACGAAAATTCGCAGTTGCCCGAGATGCTGGCCGGTAACGTGGCCGCGCTGACACAGACGCTGGTCGCCATGGTGGACGAAGAGACGCGCGAAATGCTTGCCGAAGTCAAGGCGCGCGTGGCCTAAAACGGGATTTTTTCTAAAGATTCTAGGAGGAACGATGTTCAAACTTACCGAAGCAGCCGATCTTGAGAAGGCCGGGCGCTCCATCGGGAATTTCTTCACAAAGCAGGCGCAGGACCTGGAAAAGACCCACGCTTTCCATGCCGCCGCAGCGGCGCACCATGACGCGATGAAGGCGGCGCACAGCGAGCATGCCGCGCACTACAAGGCCACGCACGACGGCATGGCCAACGATCACGACATGAAGGCGCACATGGCCAAGGGCGCCACGCACCACACGCAAATGGCCGCGCATCACGAGGCCCTTGCAAAAGCGCATGCCGCTCATGCCGAAACGATGAAAGCCGAAATCGACGCCATGAAGGCCATGGCCGCGGAGTGGGGCGGCAGCACCGTTGGCGTTGTCAAAGGCGCCGATGGCACTGCTCTTGTTGTGCCTTCCGGCGGCATCGAAGCCATGATTCATGAAACGACCCAGCATTTGACCAAGAAGGCTCTGGAAAGTTTCGACACCGACCCTGCGGTCCAGGAAAAGATTCGCGAGATGGTGCTGAAGGGGATTTCCGCCACGCTCGGCGACAAGATCATACCGACGGCGGTATCCGCGGTCACTCCGAACCGGCCCGGGATCACTGCCGTTCCCCGCGCGGGCGCGCCGGCCGCAGCGGAGAAGATCCCGGTTCCCATGGAATTCGAAAAACTGGCCGACGTCGAAGCCTGATAAGGCCGGTTCCAAGATTCAAGAAGCGAAATTTCCGTTAGGAGCACAGCAATGAAAAGCATGGATCAGAATTTTTACAAAGCCGCCATGGCCGGGTCGCGCAGCAGCATGGCCAAGGCGTACGCTCCTGGATCGGAACTCGCTATCTTGATGAAGCGAGCCATGCCGAAGACGCTGGGCGGCGAAGTCGACCCGAAGGATTGGAACTGGGATCACCCGCTCGTCAAGGCGGTCGGGCGCGCGCTGATCAAGGCGGGCGTCACGACCAGCACGGGCTTCAACTTTTTCGACCTCCGGGGACCGGCCTACTTCATTTTCCCGCTGCTCACTCCGTTCATCCAGATGATCCCCCGCCAAGGCCGCGTCAACGATGGCGTCGGCACCGCGGCGCATTGGAAGGCCACGCGCAATCCGAATTCCACGTTTGTCTATGCCGGCGTGCTCGAAGGGCAGCGCAACGCGACGGCCACCCCGAACGAAATCGATTACCTGGCCACCTACAAGGAACTCGGCATGGAAGGCGGGGAAACCTTCACGGCACAGTTTGCCGGCGAAGGCTACACCGACAACCTGGCCGATGAGCATTTCCGCAACCTGGCGCGCCTGCGCCTGCAAGAAGAGATGATGACGCTGTGGGGCAACAGCGGCACGGCGGCGGGAAACCTCGGTTTCGCCCTTGGGCAGGCTCCGAACGTAACCTCGACCTTGATTGCCGGCACCGCTCTTGGCAACGGCGCAAACGTTGTCGCCGCAGTCGTGGCCATCACCGCTTACGGCATGAACCCGGGCGGCCAAGCCGGTTATGCGGCGCCGCCAAGCGTTGTCAACGGCATCACCCCGAGTTATAGCCGGACGAACGCCGATGGCAGCACGACGAACGTGGCTTGCGGCTGCAGCTCGATTTCAAACGTGGCCGCCATCGTTACGACCAACGCCACGGCCCAGAAAGTCACCGTTTCCGTGCCCGCCGTAAAGGGTGCCGTTGGTTATGCCTGGTTCTGGGGCGTCAACGTCACCGCCGCCACCGGCAACGTCAAGCTTGGCGCCATCACTGCTTGGCCGAACTACACGATTTCCGCCGTCGCCGCCGGCACCCAACTTGGCAACGCCGCCGGGCTCTCGACCGACAACAGCTTCCAGCCAACCGATTTCGACGGCTTGGGCACCTATACTTTCCAGAACGGCCTGTGGACCGATATGAACGGCGGATCGTTCACTCCGGCAGGCAACGGCCAAGTCGCCGAACTCGAAAGCGACCTCCAATATCTCTGGACCAACTTCCAGGCGCAGCCCGATGCCATTTGGGTTTCCGCCGACGTCAAAGCCAACCTCGAGTCCGCCATCATCTTCTCTTCGACCGGGAACAACAGCTACATGTTCCAGGTCAGCCAGATGGAGCAGCAAGCCGGCATCCTCGGCGGGTTCGTCGTGACCGGTTACAAATCGAAGTACAGCGTCAACCCGACCGGCGGCGACACTATCCCGATTCGCATTCACCCCATGTTCCCGCAAGGCACGATGCTCTATGACATCAACAAGAACCCGTATCCGCACAGCCGGATCCCCGCGGTACGCACGTTCCTCATGCAGCGCGACTACTACGCGATCGAATGGCCGATCGTGACGCGCCAGTGGACCTTCGGTACCTACGTACAGGAAGTCCTGGCGCACTACATGCCATGGGTTTCCGCGATCCGCACCGGCTGCGGACCGTTCGTCGCCCCGGCCTGATAGCGGCTGGCGATTTCTGAAGGAGAGGGCCTATGCCAGCAGCAGCAGGGAATCCGCAAGGCGCAGATGCGCCTCATGTTCCGACAGCGGCGCAATTGACGCAGCTCGCCGTTTTGCAGGCGACGGCAGCGTCGACGTTGGCTACTTATCAGGCCGGCATCGAAACCAGCGAAACGAACAAAGCTGCCTATCAAGCGGCACAAACGGCCGTAACGAATTATCAAGCTTATATTTACGGCGGCCAAAAACCGGGCATCATCGACGAAGGCACTCCGGACGTTACGTAATGCGAATTCAGGTGAAAAAAGAGGGAGCAGAATTCGCTCCCTCGGCCTTGCCTGCCATTGCAAGTCTTGCCGCAGCCCATATAGTCATACCTGGCTTATCCACGCCGAACATAAGTATACATCTAAGGGGCTAAGTTGGCAAATCCAACCACAATAATAATCACCTATTTAGTCTACAGCGGGGCTTCGCCAGCCGTAATCACAACGACGACTGTGACGATAACTATCGTTTCAGCGGGAGGCAGTCAGGCCGATTATAGCTTGATGGTTTCGAATATTGTGCGCTCCGGCGGGTTTTGGTTTACAGATGCCAGCGGCGTACTGACGTTTATCCCAATCGAGCAAATCGTAAAAATCACCGCCCAATAACTTGCCCTCTTAGATTTTCTATTATAGAATCCGCCGATGGCGCTCGACCGCAGGATCGTGCTCGAAGATTCGGAAATCTGCTCGCCTGCGGAGCCGGAGCCGCAAGCATCCATCGCATCCGCACCCACTGTTGCTAGGCCGTCCGTTACAAATCCAAGTACACCATGGAAATGGCCGGAAACCTGGCAGCCGCTGGTCGCACCTAGGTCCTGGGAATTACCCGGCCCGCGCTGGATAATGCCCAATGGCGCACTCGATGAGGAAGCGCTTGGCCAGGCAATCAAGAAAAATCCAAACCTAACCCAATTCCGCGACTTCAACGATTACTTCAATCTCGGCCAAATCGGCTTGCAGGCGGAGCTCGCCTGCAGAGGCTGTGGATCCACGTCCGGGTTCGAGCCCGACTTCAGTATGGAAACGTTCTGCTGCAAGACCTGTGGGCGGCGGACCACGTTTCAAATGTTTCAACAGGAGCATCCCTAATGGCTGAACTAGAGCAAGAATTGATGCGCCACCTGAACATCTTGACGAAGTGGCGGCAGCCCTTTGCTGCCTGGCAGTTGGGCACGCGCAGCGATACCGATGCGGAATGCAAGGCCGTCAAAGATCATCGCGAAGTTACCATCCTGATGCGCGCTGAATTAAACGCCTTGCTGGGCCTCTTGGTCAAGAAAGGAATTTTTACGGTGGAAGAATTTCAGAAGCAGATGATCGAGGAAGCCGACCATCTTTCCGGACAATACGAAGAAAAATTCCCCGGGATGCGCGCGACCGAGTTTGGCATCAGCTACGATATACCGAAGGCCGCGGAAACCACAAGAGGTTGGAAACCGTGAAGATCGCGATTTTTTACCCGCGGAATTTTTTGGCCTGCAGCTACGCTCTCGGCGGCTATTACAATACGCTGACGAGAATGGGACATGAAGTGCGCGATTGCTTTTTCCCCGGCAACACCGTGCAAGTCACTGCTGAAATCCTGGCCAAGATGCCGACCATGGAACAGTTGCTTGAATCGGATTTGGTAATTTCGTTCTATCACGAATACACCCAGCCCTGGCTCAAAGTGATATATCCATTCGAGCAGTGGGAGCTGCTCATGGAGAAAGTGCCGGTGCTCGCGCGGTTCGATGAGTCCATGGACCGCGGCGACCTCTGGCTGCCGCAGCGCGTGCCGGAACTGAAGAAATGGGCAAGGTACTATTCCTTCCCGGCAGCCCAGGACGCTGAAAAATATGGCGGCGAGTGGCTGCCGTACGGCGCCGATACCACGATCTTCCATCCGCCGACATTGAACGGTCTGTCGGATGGACCGATTATCAGTAAGCTAAAGAAATACGATCTCGGCTTCATCGGCTCGCTCTATCAGCAACGGCATGAATATCTGATGAAGCTGATCCAGCACGTCGGCGCAAAAACCACTTTCTATTCCGGCTGCGTTCTCGTCCAGGATCTCGGCGGGCTTCGCGAACGCGAAACGACCGAGCTTCTGGCGGAGAACTACCGTCAGATAAGAATTTTTTTTCTTTTGCCCCCAATGTCACGATTGCTGGTGGAAAAAACCTTCGATATCATGGCCAGCGATACGTTGGTCATGTTTCCGCGTTTCCCGGGCGATGCCGCCAAGAACCTCACGATTTTTAAAGAGGGAATCCATATCGTCTACTATGAGCTGGGATTTTTCGCCAACAACGGGAAGCAAGTCAAGTATTACCTGGAACATCCCGAAGAATGTGAAAGAATCGCGCGCGCCGGCGGCGAGTTGGTGCGGCGGGACTATACCCTTGAAGGCATGCTCCAGAAAATGATCGGAAAGGTGATGAACCGTGCGACAGTACCAAGCATTGCCGGCGGGTCGACCGCGTAGCCAGTACAACATGGTCGAAGGCCGCGGGGTCGAACAGGAAGTGGGTGCGCTCCTTTACGGGCTAGTCCGGATGGTTAAGCCGATCGTCTGCATTGAAACCGGCACGTTTGTCGGCGATTCGGCCGAATGGATTGGCCGGGCTCTCCGCGATAACGGCACGGGACGCTTGATTACCTGCGACATCGATCCAGAGCGCATCGGTCCGGCGCGCCAACGATTCTTAGACCTGCCGATGGTGGATGTCGTGCAGATGTCAGGGCAAGACCTTCTTGCTTCAAGGACCTCGCCAATGCATTTTGTCCACATCGATTCCGGCGACCCGAATGTGCGCGAGAAGGAATTGATGAGCCTTGGAGACCACAATATTGCTCCCGGCGGGATTGTCTGCTGGCACGATGCCTGCGTAGCCTACCAGAATATGTACGGAAGCTTTGCCGCCGCGCGGGATTGGCCCCATCTGGTATTGCCCTCCGTCGTAGGTTTCGCGATCTTCCAACGCCCCGAATGATTTCTATTTTAATTCCGACGCGGGGACGCCGCCGAGGCCTGGAACACGCCGTCCGTTCGGCTCTCGACACGGCAGATGATCGTGACTGCCTTCAATTTATCGCCTATGTGGATCAAGACGATGCCTTGACCTATTTCAATTTCAACGAGGAATTTAATCTCGAAGTCCAATTCCTCATCGGTCCGCGCATCGTTCTTTCGAATATGTGGAATAAATGCGCAGCCGCGGCCATTGGCGAAATTTTCCATCAGGGGAATGACGATATTGCATTCCGAACACGTGGATGGGATAGTTTGGTTTATAGGGAATTCTCTAAATATCCTGACAAAATTTTACTGGTTCACGGATCCGATGGAACGAACCTTCCGAGTGGTAGTCAGGGAAAGTTTGGCTGTCACCCATTTGTTCATCGCAGATGGCTGGAGACGCTCGGATATTTAACTCCTCCATTCTATTCCTCAGACTACGGCGATACTCACTTGAATGAAGTTGCAAATGCTCTTGGTAGGAGAAAATATTTGACTTTTATCATAGAGCATCTCCATTTTTGGCTTGGCAAGGGCCCCCAAGATAAAACCTACGACGATCGATTGGAACGTCATTCGCGTGACAATGTATCTCAACTCTACGAAGACCTAGCGCCGTTGCGTGAGGTCGATATAGAAAAATTAAGAAAGGCAAGTTATGAGGCATCTGTGGAATAAATGTAGCTGCGGCAATATCAAGGGTAAATATTCCGCACAGTGTAGGTCGTGTATGTACGCAAGTAGACGACAGAAATATGCAAAGACGCGAGGCTGGGTTGGGCCATTAAAAAATGCAGCACTTGGACACGTAGCCGCTACCCATCATGGACATAATCGACGCAAGAGAAGAACACGAACCTACATGTCTTGGGACCATATGATACAGCGTTGCTGTAACCCACGAAACGATAATTTTCATCGATATGGCGGCCGTGGAATTAATGTTTGCAATCGTTGGCTCGGTCCCGATGGATTCCTACATTTCCTTGCTGACATGGGCGACCGCCCTAAGAATAAAAGCCTGGAGCGGAATAACAAACTTGGTAACTATGAGCCTTTAAATTGTAGATGGGCCACCCGGAAACAACAACAAAACAATATGCGAGCCAATCGCGTCTTCAAAGAGGCTCTTGCGAACTGGGGGCAGGTCACCGTTACAGCGCACAGAACTGTCATCCTATGAACGCCAAATGGAGCATCCTTTGCTTGACTCAACCTTCTCGAGAACGTTTTCTGGCGCGCATCAGTGCCGTTCTAAAACCTCAACTTGAAGAATATTCGGATGTTGAATTCAAGACCCGCCTATTCGACCAACGCATGGATCTAGGAACTAACCGCCAAGCTATGATCGAGGCATCCTCTGCTGAGTATATATCGCAAGTGGATGATGACGATTTGGTGCCGGCCTCCTATGTCTCGACAATCTATCCATTGCTCGATGGAGTCGACTACGTGGGCTTTCGTCTTCAATTGTATGTGGACGGAGAAAAGCAGAAGCCGACTTATCATTCGCTCCAATACAAAGAATGGAATGCGGACCAGGACGGTTTTTATCGCGACATTTCGCACCTAAATCCGATTCGCCGCGAATTGGCGCTGCAAGCCAAGATGTCCGGCGGCTTCGGCGAGGACGAGCGCTGGTCAACGCAGTTGCGCAATCTGGGCATTGTCAAGACGGAGCATTACATCCCCGAAGTCATGTATTTTTACTTCTACCGCGGCAGCAAAACGGACCACGTACAGCCGGTAGACCAGATACGAAGAACGAACCTTCCCGATCTTCTTGTTGGACAACGGTTGCCGGTTTGTCCAAAATGTGGGAGTACGGCGACAGGGCTCGCCGGCGGGATGCGGCGCTGCAACCAGTGCGGAGAGTCCTGGTTCTAGAAAATGTCAAAAACTTCTTCCATCACCTTGCCAGCGGTCGAAGGATGGCCCTACGAGCAGATCTTGTCCGCCTTCGGTGAATTCCAGCAGCTATTACAAGGAGTCCATGGCAAGCCGCAACCGTCGCTTATGATTGGCGGCGCTCTTTGGTCTTGTTTGCGCGAAATTTCCGATGCCGAAGGGTTTTTCGTTTGCGGCATAATCCCGGTGCGTCTTGATCTGACCGGGATACTCGAACCGCACGAATTTATGTTTACCCTCAGATGATCAACCATCTCTGCGTACTTGGATTAGGACGCCTGGGCTTGCCCCTGGCGGTATCGTTTGCGCGCACCGGCTTGCAGGTAACCGGGTACGACCTCGATCGCATGAAAGTTCATCACGTCAATGGGAAATGCTCTCCCATCCAGGAGCCTGAACTCGAGGTAGCCATCCAGAAAACGGGGCCATTCCTAAACGCGACGACCGACCCGCAGGAAGCGGTTGGCTCGACGGAAGCTTGCATCTTCGTTGCTCCCACGCCAAGCCTTGCTGACGGAAGTTTTAGCAACCACCATCTACTTGATGGAATCGCAGCGATTGCCAATGCGGTCAGCGAGCAAAACCGCAAGAGCCCGTATTTTTTCATCATTGCATCCACGGTGACGCCGGGGAGTTGCGAGAAGATTCTTTTGCCGGCCATCCAGCAGCATTCGGCCAACATCCAGCTGGTCTACAAGCCGGAATTGATCGCTCTCGGAACGGTCATGCGCGACCTGGTTCATCCGGACATTGGCTTGATTGGCGCCAATGACAAGGCGGCAGCCGAGGAAGTGTTCCGCCTTTATTCACGCCTGCAGCTTTGCGATTTCCAAAGCATGTCTTTGGTCGAAGCCGAACTCGCGAAGATTTCCTTGAATTGCGCGATTACCATGAAGATCAGTTTTGCGAACCAGGTGGGCATGGTAGCGAAACAATTGGGAGCCGACCCACACATGATTCTCAATTTCATCGGCCGCGATAGCCGTATCGGGCACAAAGCATTACAGCCGGGTTTGAGCTACGGTGGGCCCTGTTTCCCGCGCGATAACCGGATGTTCCAATGTGTTGCCAAAAAAGCCGGAATCACCGCCCATTTGGCGGCCGCTACCGACGCCATCAACGAAACAATGCTGAAATTCATCTTGGCGCAGATTCCAGTAAATGGCGACGTCGGGATCCTGGGTCTTGCCTACAAAGCGGGCACAGCCATCACCGAAGAATCTGCCGGCATGGCGCTCATGACGGAATTAAGGGCCATGGGCCGAACCGTGAGGGTTCATGACCCGCTGATCATGGCGGAGCACTTGGAGGAAGTGCTGGCCTGCCGCACGATCGTGATAACAATAGATTCTGCGGAATATCGCGGACTCCAAGTCAAGTCCGGGCAATTCCTGATCGATCCCATGCGCATCACCGAAAAAGAATCATTGGTGCGCAGCGCTTCAAAATGAATTTGTGATATTATTCCGGCCTGCATGAGTCTACGCGGGAAATCGCTGTATATCCTGACGCCGATGTACGGCGGCAATCTCACCATCAATTATCACGATTCTTTTGTGCATCTCGCCTACCTCTGCAAAGAACTGGGCGTCGATTTCGGCTGGAGCAGCGTCTACAACGAATCCTTGATCAGCCGGGCGCGGAACCGCCTGGCCGACAGTTTTCTAAAAGAAAGCTCGAATACCCATGCCTGCTTCATCGATGCCGATATCGGTTTCGATCCGCGCGACATCGTCGCGATGCTCGAAATGGACAAGGATATTTTGGGCGTTCCTTGCAGCAAGAAATCCATCCGCTGGGACCGCATTCAATACGCGATCGCGCGCCGCGTCCTCGAATGGAGCCACAACAATCCTTCTCCGAATGGTTTCGATCCTGCAGGCCTTGCGCATCAGTTCAAGACGAGCGGCCAGGCGTTTACGGCTGAGGATCTTCCTAGAATCGGCGGCGACTTCGTCTTGAATTTCCCGGCATTTGAAGGCGAAAAGACCATTCAACTCGATCAGCCGGAGCCGATGAAGCATGTCGGTACCGGGATCCTGATGGTCAAGCGCGAAGTGTTTTTGAAATTCATGAAAGTCTATCCGGACCGCTGGTATGAAGCTCGCCACGATCCCGCATCGAATCCCGGCCGCATCCATGATTTTTTCAAGGTCGGCATCAATCCGGAAACACACGAATACGATTCTGAAGATTACTGGTTTTGCTTCAGCAGCATCGCCATGGGTTACAAAGTTTTGCTTTGTCCCTGGATAAAATCAACGCATATGGGTACGAACACTTTCATCGGCGATATGCCGGCAGCGCTCGCCTGCGCAGGTACCATCTTCTAGTAAAGTGGTTGTCCGTGGTGCATTTCCTTGGTACCGTTTTTAGGAAACGCACATGCTAAATCCGATCAGATGGATGTTCCCCGCGAGAGGCCCGAAAATATTCAATAAGTTGCTTTTACTTCTGGCCATGGCAGGCCCATTGTACGGGCAGAACACTGCGCGCATGAACAGCGGCGTGAATGCCCAGACCGTTTCCCCTTACACCGTTGTCTGTTCGGACGCTTTGAAGCTTGTTACGTTGAACAGTGCTTCGGCCTTTGCCGTCAATCTTCCATCGGCTGCGACCTGCGGCGCCGGATATGTATTCCAATTGAAAAATTTGGGTGCCGGGCTTGTGACCATCACTCCTCTTTTTGGAACCATTGATGGCTCATCTGGCATAACGTTGTCTACCGGGAGCGGCGTAGACATATACAATAACGGAACGAATTATTTTACCCAGAGCGGCAGAAGCGCAACGCTACAAACAAATGGCACGCCCAATGCGCTGCAATCGATCCTGAATTTTCAAAACGGATCCGCGGTTAATGGCCTGACCATCGCCGCATCGAATCCTTCCGGCGGCATCGAGCAATTCGCCTTATCCGGGACTCTGAACGATGCCGGGCTGACATCGGCCTATTCCGGCGTTGGGAATTGTCCTGCCAATCAATTCGCGAATGCTTTTTCGCGCAACAGCGCGCCGGGTTGTGCTGCGATTACGATGGATACCATCCCTGATGGGGCCTTCTTCAATAAGCGTTCATTTATTGAGGGTCCACTGCCTGTTGTATATAACGGTGACTTCGAGGGTTTGAATCCCCCTTTACCTCCTCCCGGTTGGGACCCGAATCTTAACATGACTTGCTCCTATGAAACCGTCACCCCTTATGAGGGGCTGCGGAGCTTGAAGTGTCTGTCAAATACGGACACTGCCGGGGCAGGAGTATTTACGTTTACCGATATTCCGGTCATTCCTGGAGAAACCTTCTATGTGAGTGGAGCGGTCAAAACAGACGGGGTAGTGACCGCGAACATTGCCATCAGGTGGATCGATAAGAATCTTCAGGCTACCTCGGCCTTTCCAGGCGATGCTTTAGTAATCTCAAGTTCTTCGACAAGTTGGGTACTGCTGGCTGCTACTGGGGTTGTTCCATCGAACGCTGTATTTGCCACCTTAGAGCTAGTCTCGACCCCGTTTGGCACTGCAGGTACTACTTGGTACGACTTCATCAACGTGTATCGCGTAAGCTATCCTCCGGGCCAGACAATTTACAACGGCGCAACGAGTGGTTCAGCGGCCTTCGGAGCAGCCAGCGTAGCCGGAACTCCAAATCGTATCAATTTACCGACTACCACCGGAACGAATGGGCAATGCCTGCAAACAAATGGTGCGAACCCACAACAGACTTCTTGGGGTACGTGCGGAAGTTTTACAAATCCCATGACGACCCTAGGCGATATCATCGTTGAGAATTCCACTCCCGCTGCGGCTCGTTTGGCTGGTCCTACGACTCCGAATGGCGTCCCGCAAATCTTGACGAATACTCCATCGGGCGGCGCTGCTGCGCTCGAAGCTTGGGCGCTTCCGGGTGTACCAACGAACGCGCAAACGGGCACGACTTACACGATCGCGGTTACTGACCGCGCCAGCTACGTCACTTTCAGCAATGCGGGCTCGATCGCCGTGACGCTGCCAAGCGCAGCCTCGGCGGGCTTTGGATCCAACTTCGTGATAGTGGGTTGCGATATTGGAACAGGGACGGCGACGATCACACCAACGACATCGAATATCAGTTATTCGACCGGCTCGGCTTATACCAGTGCCGCATCCACTCTGGCACTTACCACCGGCCAGTGCGCCTGGATTTATTCCGACAACACGAATTATTTTGCCATCGTTCGCGGTGGCGCAACCAGTTCTCCGACTTTCGATTCAACCGGGACCGGACTCCTTGCTCCAGTCGGCAACGGCAGTTTCACGTTTCCAAATACGGCAACAACCGGATTCACGCTTTCGGGGACAGCGCCGGCTTCGGTATCCACTTCTACGGGCACGAATGCCATGGCACTGCTCACGATCACCGGCGTTACGGGCGGTGCCGACAGCAATGCAACGGGAACGGCCGGAATCGGCAGTTCGCCTTCAATCGCAGCGGGAGCTGGCGGAGCCGGGACAGGGACGAACGCGGTAGGCGGAGCGGGTGGAGCGATCAATCTGACGGCGGGCGCGGGTGGAGCGTCGCTTGGGACCGGTGCGAACGCGAACGGCGGCAACATCGTACTGACGCCAGGCGCAGCGGGGACAGGCGGCTCCG